>Ga0075842_114_pt1 | contig 3471 bp, 2 predicted proteins | sample RifGroF1_FD_68289 | JGI IMG/M metagenome (GOLD analysis project Ga0075842, IMG submission 68289) | Microgenomates (Pacebacteria) bacterium GW2011_GWF1_36_5 | reverse complement strand
GGCACTAAAGGCAAAAGTACGACCAGTAAATTGACTTATGAAATTTTGCAAGCTGCCTATCCAAACACTGTTTTTGTTGGCAACATTGGTGAGGCTCCACTCAATCAATTAGACAAAATCGACCAAAACACTTTAATTGTTGATGAGCTTTCTTGTCATCAATTAGCAGAGCTAAAAAACAGTCCTCATGTCGCCGTGGTCCTAGACATTAAAGCAGAACATTTGGATTACTACCCTAATTTTGAAACATATTTTCAGGCTAAAACTGCCATCGCGCGTTATCAAAAAGAAAATGACTACTTTATTTACAACAAAAATTTAGCTGGCAGCAACCGCATGGCCGCTCTCAGCCAAGCACAAAAACTAACTCATAATTTAGACGGAAAAGATCAAAAGGCTTTGGTTTATCTCAAAAACGAACAAATTTTTTACCAAAAAGAAGCAATCATCAAAATTATAGAAATTCCCTTAATCGGCAAGCATAATCTTTACAATGTCATGCCAGCAATCTTAGTCGCCAAACTCTTTAAAGTTAAAAATAATGTGATCAAAAAAACCATCAAAAATTTTCATGGCTTAGCACATCGTCTGGAATTAGTTGCAGAAATTGCTGGCGTAAAATATTTTAACGATTCAATTTCCACTAACCCTCACTCCGCCATCATGGCCATTCAAAGTTTTGCTAAAGGCTCGGTCATTTTGATTGCTGGCGGTTACGAAAGAAATCAAGATTTTAGTGAGTTGGCTGACGTCATGGCTGATTGTCAGGTTAAATATTTAATTGCGCTACCAACCACAGGACAGCGCTTAATTAAATTTACTTTGCAAAAAAGCAAAATTGCCCATGATTATGTTGAAAGTATGAGAGGTGCTGTGCTTTTGGCCAAGCAAAAAGCGGAGGCAAATGATATCGTTTTACTTAGTCCAGCAAGTGCCAGTTTTGGTAAGTTTGCTAATTATGAAGAAAGGGGCGAAGCCTTCCGCCAAGCAGTTTTAGAAAGTCAAAAATGAAACAAAAAATAGCCCTATTCGTTCTCTATTACTTGCGTTTTTTTGCTAAGTTGCAACTTCGCAAAAATAAAAATTGCAAAATTGTTGGCGTTACCGGCAGCGCTGGTAAAACTAGCACCAGAAATGCCATTTATAGCGTTTTAAAAAACAAATATAAAGTCAAAGTTAGCTTCAAAGCTAATTCTGAGTCAGGTATTTCTTTAAATATTCTCGGCTTGGAAATGAATGACTATTCTTCACTAGATTGGTTAAGAGTTTTGCTGTTAGCGCCAATCAAAGTTCTCAGCTCTTTTGAAAAATTTGACTACTATGTCGTAGAAATGGGTGTCGATAGCCCCAACCCCCCTAAAAACATGGAGTTTTTACTCAGTATTATTCAGCCAAAGATGGCGGTTTTCTTAAATGCTGGAATTAATCACAGCTTTGCCTTTGATCATTTAAGCACAGATGACGATTCAAACATTAAAGAAATTTGCCAAGACATTGAAGCTGAAAGCTATTCTTTTGGCAGTGATAACATATGCGATTTGCAAATTCTCAATCATCAAACAAAAATCGAAGGCAAAGAAATTAGCAGTAGCTTTGCTTTTCAAGTACAAAGTCATTATGGCAAATTAAAGGGCCAAAGTCAGAAATTAGAAATCCAAATTAAAGGCTTTCTCTTACCAAAACACTATGCCTATAGCTTTGCAGTGGCAATTTTAATTGGTCTCAAAGCTGGCTTAAATGGTAAAGAAATTAAAAAAGCTCTAGAAAATAATTTCCACTTGCCTCTTGGTAGAGCTTCCATTATTGAGGGTAAAAATGGTTCTGTCATCGTCGATGGCTCCTACAATGCCTCTTCAATGAAAGATATGATCGAGCTGATGGCAAATTTACCTCAAAGTAATCACAGAAAAATAGCTCTGCTTGGTGACATGCGTGAACTCGGTGAAGAAACCAAACAAATGCATGAAGAAATTGCCACTCTTGCCACTAAAACTTTCGATCAAATCTTTTTAGTTGGCAAAGAAATGCAAAAATATGCACTACCAATCATCCAAAAAGCCAACATAAATAAAGTAGAGTTTTTTGAAAACTCTACTCTCGCTGGCGAAAAAATCGCTCAATTGTTACGAGCAAATGACCTCGTTTTTGTCAAAGGCTCACAAAACACTATTTTCTTAGAAGAAGCAATGAAATTAATGATGAAAGATAGAAAAGAAGCCAAAAAACTACTTTGTCGTCAAAGTCCTTGGTGGTTAAGCGTCAAGAGACAAGCTGCCGCTAAATAAATCAATATTCTTCAACATTGCCACTGCACCCATGCTAGCCAGCAAATCTGGTTCATCAAGTAAAGCTACTGGCAAAGAAATTTTGCTACTTAAGAAATCTTCCAAGCCATTAATTTTAGCTAATCCACCAGAAAGCAAAAGTCCTTTTTGCAAAGCGTCTGCCACTAAATCGGGTGGAAGTTTACTAAGTAAAGCATTGATTAAAGATTCGTATTCTAATTTAAATAAATCGGCAATTGGTTCTAAGTCGCTAGCTTTGATCTTCAGTTCCAATGGATTTGAACCATTGGTGGTTTTACCGGTAATTGTTTTACTTTTTTGCGAAGGCACGAGAGAGAAAACTTCTTTTTTCAGAATTTCAGCACTTTCTAGCGAAATCGCAAAATTTTCTGTCTTGGATAAATGCTCAATAATTTCTGTGTTCAGGCGATCGCCACCAAAATCACTATTTTCATTAAATAACAAAGAACCTAAAGCGATTGCGCTAAATTGTGAACCACTTGAACCCATTTGTAAAAATAAAGTCCCGGAAGCATCAGCCACAGGAATACCTGCGCCGATGGCAGCTGCCAGAGGTGCAGCTATCAAGTTGACTCTAGTAAAACCCAATTCATAAAAAAATTGACTTAAAATTTTGCGATCCAAAGTAGTTGCGGAAGCAGTGGTGGTTAGCATCACACTCGGATTTAAAACCAAACCCTTGAAAACTTTTTTTAGCAGTTCTTTCATTAAGGTGGCAGCGGCTTCCCTATCTAAAATTCTGCTTTGATAAAAAGGAAAAACTATCTCTGCAAAGCTATCTAAACGACCCTGCATTTCTAGAGCTTCTTTGCCAATGGCAAGGAGCTTGTGATTATCTTTTCTTCTCGCCAGGCAAGCATCTTCCTCGAGGACTTTTGCCTTAAAATCAACTGGGGATAATTCCCAAACTTCATTTTTCAATTCATCGAGTGCAACAATCCTAATCTTTGAGGACCCTAAATCGATAGCGATTTTTTTTGAAAGACTTTTAAACATCTGCTTGTTATAATAACACTTGGAAATATGCCAAATAAGTCTAAAAAGTTTTTCAATCGTTTGCTTGATATTTTGGGCTTTCTCAAATTCCGAATTTTTGGAATATTGACTCATCTCTGTTTCCAAATTTTTAAGTACCTGCTTTTTTTTTCCATTCAAGAAAGCAATT
>Ga0075842_142_pt1 | contig 7819 bp, 7 predicted proteins | sample RifGroF1_FD_68289 | JGI IMG/M metagenome (GOLD analysis project Ga0075842, IMG submission 68289) | Microgenomates (Pacebacteria) bacterium GW2011_GWF1_36_5 | reverse complement strand
TTTTTTGATAATTTTTCCAGTTTGGTCATAAGTATCGGTTCCAATCCCCAGGCGAGCTCTGACTAAATATTCTTTGTCTTTTTTTAAGTAAAGATCTTGTGTTCTTGTGTATTCTTTACCTACTAAAAGAATCAATAAGCCAGAGGCAAGCGGATCAAGGGTGCCACAATGACCGATCTTTTTAATACCACTTAGTTTTCTGAAGTAATTAACCACCATGTGACTGCTAGGGCCACTTGGTTTGTCAACTAAATATAAACCTTTTTTTATTTCTAACACTCTCGCATTATAAACCTTGCTTTTATTAGCCCCTCTCGTGATAGAATGAAAAAGCTTATGAATTTAGAGCAAATTTTTAGCCAACAATTTCCTGCCTTTGATTTTCTTTTTAATTATCCTCTTTCCTCGAAAAGTTATTTTAAAATTGGTGGTCAGGCAGAAGTTTTTTATAGCGCCAAGACTCGCCAAGAAGCAATAGATTTGTTGGTTTTTTGTAAAAAACAAAAGATCAAGTTTTCTATTCTTGGTGGAGGTAGTAATGTAGTAATTGCAGATGAGGGTCTAAAAGGCCTAACTTTGCATCTAGATTTCAAAGAGCTCGAATTTATTTCTGATACAACTACAGAATTAGTCATTAGAGCAGGCGTAGGTCTTAAAACTTCTCATTTGGTAGCTCAGGTGGCAATGAAAGGCGGAGCAGGTCTAGAAGGTTTTATTGGCGTTCCTGGCACTCTTGGTGGAGCTATTTATAATAATGCTCACTATTTAAAGGATTTAATTGCTGACAATATTAGAGAAGTTGAGGTTTTTGATTTAGAGAAAGAAGCAATTATTACTTTTTCACGTGAAAAATGTGAGTTTGCCTATGAAAAATCTATTTTTCAAACAAACAAAAATCTTCTTATATTCTCCGCTGTTTTTGCGTTAAAAAAAGATTCTACTGATGTAATAAAAGAAAGAATTAGAGCTTCAATCGAAAAAAGAGAGCTGACTCAGCCTCTCCACATGCCAAGCTGTGGCTGTGTTTTCCAAAATCCTGCCAATACTGATGAGCTAAAAAAACTTTTTCCGCAATTTAATGACGCAGAGTTTATTCCAGCCGGGTTTCTGATTGATCAAGCAGGATTGAAAGGAGCTAGAGAAGGAGAGATCCAGGTAAGTGATCAACACGCTGCTTTTTTTGTTAACCTTGGTGAAGGCAAGGCAGAAGATGTCAAAAAATTGATTGAAAAAGTCAAGAAGGTGGTTTTAGAAAAATTTAATGTTATTCTAAAAGAAGAGGTTTTTTATTTAACATAAAATTTTTGCACTTTAAATCAAGTTACGTTCGACAGACTTTCTTTAAAGCACAAAAATTTTATTATAAATTTAAATTAGGAATTATTTTATGAGCAAAGCAAGTTTTATCGTAACCGGTGGTACTCCACTTTATGGTTCGGTTCGAGTTGGTGGAGCCAAGAATGCTTCTTATAAACTGAGGATCGCGGCGCTTTTGGGAAGTAAGGAGAGTCGACTTTTAAATTTACCAGATATTTCTGATGTAGATATGGTAGCTGAAATAATCAATGGTTTGGGTGCTAAGGCTTATCGTGCTGGTGAGCGCACTTTTTTTATTGATACTCGTAATTTACGTTTTTCAAAAATAAATCAAGAATATGGTGAAAAATCACGCGCTTCTACTCTTTTTATTCCAGCTCTTTTAGCCAAATTTGGTCAGGCTGAAGTGCCAATGCCAGGAGGAGATAAAATTGGCAAACGCCCTTTAGAGAGACATATGGATGGTTTGGAGTTAATGGGAGTTAAATTTGAGCAAGAAAACGGTATGTTAAGGGCAAGCTGCAAAGAACTTAGAGGATGTAACTATTGTTTTGAGAAAAATACTCACACTGGAACTGAGACTTTAATTATGGCGGCAGTTTTAGCCAAGGGAAAAACAGTTTTAGAGAATGCTGCTGAGGAACCAGAAATAGATGATTTGATTTCTTTTCTCAACCAAATGGGAGCAAAGATTCGTCGTCGTTCTTTTAGAAAAATCGAAATTGATGGTGTAGAGAAATTAGGAGGAGCGATTCATAAAATCATGCCTGATCGAAATGAAGCGGTTAGTTATGCATGTGCCGCGATTGCTAGCAGAGGGGATATTGTTGTAGAAAATGCCAGACAAAAAGATCTCAAGGCTTTTTTAGAAAAACTAGATGAAATTGGGGCTGGTTATGAAATTGGCGATTATGGAATTCGTTTTTATTACAAAGGTCCGATGAGAGCTGCCGATGTAGAAACAGATATTCATCCTGGTTTTATGACTGATTGGCAACCTCTTTTTGCTACTCTACTCTGTCAATGTCATGGTGAAAGCATTATTCATGAGACCGTTATGCAAAACCGTTTTCAATATGTTGAAGATTTAAAAGCAATGGGTGCTAAGATCGAATATTTTAATCCAACTGTTAAAAATCCAGAGGTTCTATATAATTTTAATTGGCAAGATCATAGTGAAAGTGATCGCCACGCCATTAAAATATATGGACCAACAGATTTTAAAGGTGGCGAATTTACCATTCATGATCTAAGAGCTGGAGCAACTATTTTATTAGCGGCCATTGGAGCTAAAGATAAAACTATTTTACATAATATTGAGCAAGTTGAGCGCGGTTATCAAAAAATAGATGAGAAATTAATTATAATGGGAGCTAAGATAGAAAGAATTACAGAATAGAAAGAATCATATGGGATCACTAGCGCTTTTTTTAGGCATTTTAATTTTTTCTTTTACACTAACCAGCACTGCTGTAGTGCCTTTTATTAATTTGCTTTATAAATTACGTTTTCGTCGCCAAGATCAAAAAACTTTAGATGCTTTTGGTGAAAGAACACCTATTTTTGACAAATTTCATGCTAGTAAAGCTGGGGTACCAGTTGGAGGTGGATTGTTAGTGGTAATAATGGTTTCGCTTCTTTTTGCTTTGATGATTCCAGCCCTCAATTATTTTGGAATTGATGTCACCAGCATTCATCGTAATAGCCAAGCTGAGGTTAATGTTTTATTTTTCACTTTCTTATCTTTTGCGATTTTGGGTCTTTATGATGATATTAAGAAGTTTTTCCGCTTTGATGATAGTAAGTTCTTTGGTTTAAGAATGCGTCAAAAGTTAATTTTGCAAATGCTTCTAGCAATAATTATTGCTTGCATGATTTATTTCCAATTAGAAATTTCTATTTTACACATTCCTTTTGTAGGAACAATTCAATTGGGCTATTTCTATATTCCTTTTGCTGCCTTTGTAATTGTCGCTTTTGCCAATGCAGTTAACATTACTGATGGTCTAGATGGTTTAGCTGCTGGTTTACTTTTATTTTCTTTGTTTGGATTGTGGGTTTTATCTTCTACTATTCTAGATGTGCCACTTTCAGTTTTTCTTGCTCTTTGGCTTGGATCTCTAGTTTCCTTTCTTTATTTTAATGTTTTTCCAGCCAGAATTTTTATATCGCTAGCACTTTTATTCAATTATTTTCTAAAAAATATTTTAAAAAGAAAATTATGCCTGCCGCCCCATTGCATCTAACCTTCCAAGAAAAAGGTTGGGCAGAGCCAAAAATTGTTCAGAGAGCTTGGCTCTTGCAAATTATGCTGACAATTTTTGGAGTTTGGTTGGCGGTTATTTGAACCTAAATAAACATTCATGCAAACGCCCTCTAAATTTTTTCTTATTCTAATTACTCTTCTTTCTTTAACTGGTCTTTTTTTTGTTTTTGAGGCATCAACTGTTGAGAGCTTTAAATTATTTGGGCATCAATATTATTTTTTTAAACAGCAAGCAATTTGGTTAATCTTGTCTTTTGCAGTTTTATTTTTAGCAAGCAAACTTAAGATTAATTTTTTTAAAAAATTTGCTCTGCATTTTTATGTTTTAGCAATTTTCCTGCTCATTTTAACTTTTATTCCTGGGATTGGTCTTAAATTAAACGGAGCTAGTCGTTGGATAAGTTTGCCTTTTGGGACCCTACAACCGGTAGAGGTTTTTAAATTTGTTTTGATTAATTTTTATGCTTATCTCTTGTCTAAAAAATTAGATCTAAGTAGTTTTTTGTTTTTTCTTTTTGTGCCAATTGTCATAGTTCTACTACAACCAGATTTTGGTTCGATGATGATTTTGGTAGCCACCAGTATTGTGATGTATTTTTTAGCTGGTGGAAAAATAAAATGGCTATCAATTCTTTTAGGAGTTGGTTTTTTCTTAGCTCTAGCAGTGGTTTTGCTTAGTCCTTACAGAAGAGAGCGTTTAACTACTTTTTTAAACCCGAGTGAGAATGTACAAGGAGATTCTTATCATGTTAGACAAATTACTCTAGCTTTAGGTGGTGGTTCTTGGTTTGGCAGAGGAATTGGCAACTCTCAACAGAAATATTCTTATGTGCCAGAGGCCAGCAGTGACTCCATTTTTGCCATTGTTGCTGAAGAAGTTGGTTTTATTGGCTCTTTTTTAATAATCTCTTTATTTGCGCTTTATTTTATTTTAGCTAATTTAATGGTTAAAGACAAAGCACTTAATAAATATGAATATCTGCTTTACTACGGGATTTTAGCTTGGATGGCAATTCAACTCATTTTTAATCTTTCAGCAGTAGTGGTTTTGTTGCCACTAAGTGGTATGCCTTTACCATTTTTTTCTCAAGGTGGCTCATCACTTCTAATGTCTTTTTTTGCAAGTGGGGTTTTACTCTCTATCGCCTCACATGCTAAGATTAAAAAATAAACTTTTTAATTAGATTATGAGAATTTTAATTAGTGGTGCCCATTTAACTCCTGCTTTGGCGATGATAGATTTTATCAAGACCAATCATAAGGAACATCAAATCTATTTTGTAGGTCGTTTATATAGTCAAGAGAAACTTATTCAAAAATCTGTAGAAAAAGAAGAGGTAGAAAAAAGGCAAATAAAGTTTATTCCTTTTTCTGCTTCTAAATTTGTCAATTATTCTTTTTTGGCCAAAATTATTAGCTTTTTAGCTTTTCCTAAAACAGTTTCTAAGGCCAGAAGAATTTTGCTTGAAGAAAAAATTGATCTTTTTCTTTCTTTTGGTTCTTACTTAGCAGTGCCATTTGCTATCGCTGCCAAAAGTTTGGGAATTACAGTAGTGACTCATGAGCAAACGATTGTAATGGGCAAAGCCAACCAATTTATTGCTAGCATTGCCGATAAGGTGGCTATTTCCTACCCAGAAACTAAGCAATATACAAAAAGACAGGATACTGTTCTAACTGGCAATCCAATTAGATTCAGATTGTTTGCCAAAGATTTAAAAAAACCGAACTGGTTGCCTAAAAAAATAGAAAATATCTTGCTAGTAATGGGCGGGAATCAAGGTTCTTTTATCATTAATGATTTAATTAAAGCTAACTTAGAAAAGCTCTTAGAAAATTATTCAATTGTTCATCAGTGTGGTCGAGCTAATAAAATTAAGAATTCGTCTAAAGATCTCGAAGAATTAAAACAAAAACTGCCAAAAGATTTGAGAGAAAAATATTTCATCAAAGAATGGATTGAAGAGGAAGATTTATTTTGGATTTATCAGCACGCTAAGTTTGCCATTTCTAGGTCAGGGGCGAACGCCGTTTTAGAATTGTCTTTGGCACCTTTACCAGCGATTTTAATTCCATTGCCAAATGCCTACCATAATGAGCAAATGGCCAATGCGGAAATGATGCAGAGAAATAATGGGGCTTTGGTTTTAGAGCAAAAATATGTTAGTGCTTCTACTTTATTAGATGGTGTTTCTCATTTAGAAAAAAACTATAAAGAAATGCGTTCAAGTTTGGCAAAAAACCAATTTTACCAAGACGCTAGCGCCAAACTTTATCAGCTTTTATTGATTGCTTATAAAGAAAAAAAACGCTTGTGAAAATTTTACGTTTTGTCATTTTTTTCGTAATCTTATTTTTGTTATTTCGTTTTATTTTTGTTTTAAAAACAGTAGATTGTGTTTTAGAAGATAATTCGCTTGAAAGTGGAGTCTGTGAGAGGCTCAACCAATTTTTTAAAGGCAAATCTTTGTTTTTTACTGATTTTGAAAATGAAGCAATTTGGGATGAACTGATGACAGATCAACAATATGGACAAGCTTATCAATATCAAAAAATTAACAAGCATATTTCTGGAGAAGTTGATTTATTTCTTTTAGCCAAATTACCAGACTACAGACTTGTTATTGGACAAGAGCGCTATCTACTTAATCATGGCAATAAGCTTAAAAATGATCAAGATCGTCTTTCTTTGCCAAGCATTGAATTTCTAGGAGATTCTTCTCTGATTGAGCATGGTTATTTAGAAGAAAATTATCATCAAAAATTTCTTTCTTTAAGCCAAGCATTGAAAAAGTATGAAATTGAAACAAATAAGATTGTTTGGCAAAGCAATCAAGAAATTCACATTTTTCTTAAGGAAATTGAAGTAATTATGGATGACGCTAAAGAATTTGATTATCAGGTGGAGCGTCTTTCATTGGTTTTGAAAGAAGAAGAGCTCAAGGATATTTTGCCTAGCAAAAAGATTCTCGACATGCGCTTTAACTTGCCAGTGTTAAAAGAGTAGACATTAATGGACATTGTCTTTAAAATTTTGTATAGTCTATATGGGAAAGATATGAGTAAAGAACAAATAATTGCAGCCATTGATTTAGGAAGTGATAAGTGTACCACTCTCATTTCGCGAGTAACAGAAACTGAGAAGTTGCAGGTTTTAGGTTTTTCTGTGGTTCCATCAAGAGGAATGAAACGCAGTATGATTATTGATCTCGAGCAGGTTCTAAACACCGTAAGTCAGGGTTTAGACGCTGCAGAACGCATGGCTGGGTTTAGTGTTAAGAGCGCAGTCGTTTCAATTTCTGGAGTACACATTAAATATAAAAATTCTAGAGGTGTTGTAGCTGTAGCCGCCGCTGATCAAGCTATTATCCAAAGTGATGTTGATCGAGTAATTGAAGCGGCCAGAGCTGTTTCAATGCCAACTGATCGAGAAATTATTCACGTGATTCCTAAGGATTTCAAAGTTGATTCTCAAGAAGGCATCAAAGATCCAGTCGGCATGACTGGAGTGCGCTTAGAAGCAGAGGCACATATCATTACTGGTTTGACTACCGCGATGCGCAATTTGGAAAAATGTATTAGCGATATGGGGGTTAAAGTTGACGCTTTTGTTTTTTCTGCCTTGGCCGCTTCACAAATTGCTTTGACTGAAACAGAAAAAGAGCTAGGCGCAGTTTTAATAGATATTGGAGCTGGTACAACTAGTTTGGCCGCTTATGTTGAGGGAGCTCTGGAATTTTCAGCTGTTTTACCAATTGGCGCCAAACACATCACTCAGGACATCGCTTTAGGTTGTCGCATTCCAATGGATGATGCAGAAAAGCTTAAGCTTTATCTGACTGATAATGGTCCTGATGATTTGAGACCAAACCCAGGAGAATCTAAGGTTGACTTTACTAAAAGAAAAAGAAAATTAGATACAGTTGATCCAGAAAAAGTTGGGATTGCTCACAATGATTTCCTATCTAAAAAAACATTGGTAGGTGGCATTATGGAGCCTAGAATTAGAGAAATTTTTAATTTAGTGATGCAAGAATTAGATAGAGCTGACCTTTTGTCTGGAAATAAAGTACCAGCTGGTTTAGTTTTGACAGGCGGTGGAGCGATGACTACCGGATTAGTAGAGGTAGCCAAGAAAGTTAGTAATTTACCTGTGCGTTTAGCCTTTCCAGAAGACATTGAGGGTTTGACCGAAGATATTAAAAAACCAAATTTTGCGGTGTCTGTTGGTCTGTT
>Ga0075842_126_pt1 | contig 14585 bp, 31 predicted proteins | sample RifGroF1_FD_68289 | JGI IMG/M metagenome (GOLD analysis project Ga0075842, IMG submission 68289) | Microgenomates (Pacebacteria) bacterium GW2011_GWF1_36_5 | reverse complement strand
ACTCATCTACAATATTAGCCATCACATCACACCTCTCGATTTTAGCTCAAAATAACATCTCATCGTTGCTCTCACATCAGCCATAGCATCATGGGCACCCTCGAAGTCTTCCTCAAAGAGGATTTGATACAACTCTTCCAACTTGGGAAACTTCTTCCCCTTTCTACCGCTAGGGAAGGGAAGGTTGCAGTAGGATATGGTTGAGGCCATGGTGCAATAGTAAGGTAATTCTTCTATGTCGGACATCAATAATGAGGAAGTATCAGGGTCGGTAAAGCAAGAGGTAATCTGAGCACTGGTGATCTGAATGAGCTTGATGTCGAAGTTGAAGTTGTGACAGGCCAGAGCGTCACACTCCATGGAGAGTGAGTGAAATTTCGTAAACATTTCCTGAGGGCTGATGCCCTCTTCGTTGGCCTTCTTTGCTGATATGCCATGTGCTGCGAGAGCGTAAGGATTGATTGGAGTATCGCCGATTTGCACTAAGGTGCTATACTCGGAGACTATGTCTCCACTCTCGTCAGCGAGAATGGCTCCCAGTTGGAGGATCTTAGGTTGAGAGGGATCGGAGTTGGGTTTCTTGAACTGTGGCAAGTTAGTGGTCTCGGTGTCGAAGAACAATATCTGACTCATACACAGCCCTCCAGATAGGCTTGAAGTTGAACTATGAAGCCTTCTTTGAATTCTTTAGTCAAGTCGTTGCCAAAGGCTCCTACTTTGCACGTGTGGGCAGCTAGGAGACTGGTGCCACTTCCGAGGAAGGGGATGTAGGCACTCTTTCCAGGGGCACAAAATGTGGAGAACACCTCCACCATAAGAGGAAGTGGACGTTGAGTCGGATGGATCTTCTGAGCCGGTGGCATCGGATTGAATTCGAAGATATTCGATCGGCCCATTTTGTTGAGTTTGGCACTCCCATTCTTCCTACAATAAAAGAAGGGTTCATAACAGTTGGCGAACTGAGTTTCGGGTTGCATCGTTTGGCCAGTAGGCTTGATCCAAAGTCCCGGTAATAAATTGAGTTTGAAGCCAATCTCTTTCAGGAGGGTGGAGATGAAGTTGAACCAGGGGTCCATAGCAAACCAGCAGATCATCCAGCCGTCATCCCTCAGAATTCTATGGGATTCGGTTAGGACTTTAGTGATGAACTCAGGGTAGGCCAACATCTCGATCTCATTATAGCCTAGCATGGAACCCTCTGACTTCTTCGAGTGAAGGTCCATTGCATAGGGTGGATCTATTTCGATAAAGTCTATACTCTTCGAGGGGATCTGGGCGAAGGTCTCGAAGCAATCCCTCAGGATGTAAGAGTCGTGGAGCTTCTTGAAGGTCTTATCCCCAGTACCCATATCCTTAGTGAACTTCTCACTTTGCATGGAGTTATTCAACTTCTTACCGATGGAGTTCAGGAGTTTCAAGGCGTCGGATTTGGACTTACATTTGTCCAGTCCAATCTGAGGGAACTGTTCTATGGCTTGCGCCAACTTAAGATCCCGCGTAAGATTCGCAGGGCTCTCCTTAAGCAACCTAGCGGTGTCTGCTTGAGACCATCCTGCCGCATCAGGTGTTTTAGAATGCTTGGCTCCATGTCGCATCAGGTGTTTTAGAATGCTTGGCTCCATGTATGCTGATCTGCAAATCGTTAATCTTTCTTTTGAGGGCGATCTCTTCGACATAGGTCATCTCCTTGCGGTCCAAGTTTTCGGCCAACTCAATAGAGCGGAAGTCGAGTTCAGTCAGAGGTTGGTCATAGATCTTGGCTGGCACATGAGACCATTTCATGTCTAGGATGGCTGCCATTCGACGTCCTCCGGCCAGGAGAGTGTACTTCCTATCCGACTTACAGTCGATTTTGAGGGATTCAGTAAGGCCCACAGCTACTGGAGTAATCAATCCGTTTTTCTTGATCGAGTAGATCAATTGCCCCAGGTCTCCGTAATCCTTCCTGAATCTATCTCCAATGTCTATGTCCTCTATTGGAACATAAAGGAGTTGTGATACATCTTGGGTCATAACTTGTACCTCTTATGTAATTGTGCTAATGCGCAGGGTTTGCACTTGGTTGACCTTCCTTCCAGGAGATTGTCTCCTCGGACTTCTCTTACATTACCACAGGAGCAGGTAACAGTCCACATTACGTGACCTCCCTTAGAGGGGACTCTCTCCCCAATCTTCCATGAGCCGAAGGTCCTTCCCCTCAAGTTAGTTAGTGGCATCATCCCATCAGTCCTTTGATAAGTTCGGCTGCCAGTTTGGCCTTGGCATCCTCAGTGAGACCATTAGCATATTGGAATAGATCCTGTTGTTTAAGGTTACCTTTCTTTGGGGCACGGGCTACCTTGGCAGGAGTACTCTTTTGGCGAGGTGCAGGACGTAGCCGGCGCTGGGTGCGAATCCTTCCTAGATGTTCGAATAGAGCAGCCCTCGTCATATGGGTGATGGAAGTATTGAGTGACTCTATGGTAGCCATACTTACTCCTTAGGGATGGCGACTTGGGTGTAGACTTCTCCGGCCTTAGCTAGTTGGACTATATTCACGTGGCCTGAGATGATCGCTCCAACTGCGTTGAATCCTCCACGGTTGTGGAGCTCGATGACTCCATCAAGCAGAGCTTGGAAGAGAAGTTTTTGGGTGCCGTGGGGGAGGATGTCTTGGAGTTTGTTGAACTGGTCCTGACGGACCTCCACGGAAAGTCGTGGGCGATAATCGTTACTCATGATATCTTCTCCATGATGAAGGTTCATTCTTTAATAGAAGTTCACCACAGAACTTATGAAATTTGTGTATGTGATTGGGATAGTCAATCCTTACCAGTTTTATGTGAATTTTGTTTTGGTAGAGTTTTCTCCCACACTCATAACAGAGTACTTGCTTGGGCATAAGTCCTCCTATTAAATAAGAAAATGGCAAGGGGCCGAAGCCCCTCACCTGCCCTACTCCCTCCTGCACACAGGATAGGAATCTCGGACGTTTAGTAACACATACTAATGTGCCGCTGAAGGTGGCTATCGCCGATGTTTGAATCTAGATCGCATGTATCACCTCCTTGGGGTTTGCTATGTTACAAAATGTAACGTAGGGATTACGCCCCCGTGACGAACTTCTTCACTTCGTTCTGATCACCGTACTGCTCTGAGTGAGATACACCCAGGATGGCGTAACCCTCCTTGCCGACCATATTAGAGAAGTTAATCTCGGCCAAGCCAAACGCCCTTTTGAAACACTCCAGGTCCCACTTAATCATGTTCACTCGTTTGGGTTCCATGTCGAGGGTGGGAACGGAGAAGATCTTACTCAGGCCCTTGGAGAACTCTTCCTCAGGAATATCAAAGGTCACAATGAAGTACTTGTTGCCGGCCTCAGAAGTACGAATGACCTTACCATCGGAGTCCTTACGGAATCCCGTGATCCTGATTTTGTATTCGCCTGGCTCCACAGTAGTGGGTTCCTGAGAATCACTGGTGTCGATGTCAAGGAGAGTCTCGTTCATTGCTGCCATTTCTTCGTCGAATTCGGACATAATAGTACCTCTTTAGATTGAGTTGGTGAGTTAGGGCTAAGGCCCTCAGGTGTTATTTACTTTTGGTTAAATAGTTCCAGGGCGCCCCGGAGCTTGCCAATTACCTTTGTTTTCTCTGGTGGATTTACCTCCTCGACTATTGAGATTAATTGGGGAATAGCATCCCTGAAGATTTCTTCAAGAGATGGAGAGTTTACAGGAGCATACCCAGGCTCAGATCTATTATCGAAAGCATCTGCTATAGATTTTTGAAGTTCCTTAGTATCTGTCTGGTGTTTGTCCTCATCTTTTAAGGGTAGATCAGGATCATCTGGCAATGTTACTCTAAAGGTCATACTACCTCCTACAGTTAATGATTAACTATTCTATATACGGAGCTTCATCCTCCGCTTGCCTGTATCCCTCATCATAACCCTCTTGACGAATTTCCTTACCACATACAGCGCAAGGCTCTACGTCTAAAGTTACCCATGAGTGATCATATTTTATAGTATATGTCAATATACTTCTGCAATCATTACATTTAAGTTCAACTTCTATTGACATACTATCCTCCTATAGGGTGAAATCACATTTTGAGTCCTTCAGGTCAACTCCTGAATAGTACTCGTCTATACGCTTGGACACTAATTCCAGATCATTAGGGATTCGATTAGGGAACATGTCATACGGACTCTTGGCAGTGGTGTAGCCATTACTTTGGGTAGCGAAGTAATACATTTGTTTATCATTTTCAGAGAAGACTTCACCAAAGAGGACTATTGAGGAGAGTCCCTCCAAGGTCACCTTATCATCAAGGAGTTTGCCCAGAGTCTTCATTTTGCGCTCAGTTCCGGTGTCCTCTTCGTGGGTGAGGAAGAACACCTTCAACCCCGGGCGGAGCTTTGTAGTGAGGAGAATGATCTCAAAGATATTCTTAGCCATCATGGTAAACTTCTCGTAGCCTTTCTCAAGGGCCTTCATCATGAACTCAGTGGCCATGACGTAGTGACCGTCGTCAATAACGAGGTTCTTCCACTTCTCGTTGCGAGAGACTTCCATCATGGTAGTGCGGATCTTCGCCGCATCGGTGGAAACTAGCATGTTGTCCTTCTCTTGGTACTGGCCACCCTTGGGGAAGGGCAGCGGCTTTCCAAGAATGTTGATTAGGAAGGTTTCTTTAGGATCGAGGTTACGTATAGCAGTAGATTTCCCTCGTCCAGACTTGGCAATGATCAGGATAAGCATAGACTTCTGGCCCTTATAGAGGGCAATGGCATCAGTGGGGTCGAGATGGTGGTTGATTTCGGACATGGAAGTCTCCTTCTTTTTATTATAGTTACTGTTACGTGATGGGGTATATGTAGGTACTTCCTCACTTCCATACATATCTAACATATCATTAGAATTTACACCTCCATATTGGAGAGATATGTATTCTTCAGCAGACATAGTCGGCCTCGCTAGGTTAGTGTTATTTGGGTTAGATTTCTATAATGTCATATATGAATTTGCTACATATATCACACTTTGTGTATTTATAAGCAATAGTTTCTATATGAATACGAAGCTCTGGAAACAGTAAAGTTTTTCTAATTGCACAAGAGAAGCAATAAGATTCATTACTGTCATCTTCTTTGTATACTATAAAAGATTTAGCCGTAATGTTCTCCTAAAGGGTCAATATCTCACGCAACTCTTCTTCCAACGGATTCCAGTGGGAGACTTCAAGGTCAGTAGGCATCCTGTCGATATGTTGAAGAGGGTTGGCATGACTGGTGCACATATCCAGATAGATGCAAGTGCGGCCCCAGTTCGTACAACTTCTACCATTCATTACGAAGCACTTCATAATGTCGTCACTAGGTGACGAGGCCTCAAGTTCCTCCTTATCACGATAGATCTTATCCATCCAAGCCTTGGTGTTCTCGAGCCACTTATACATCTGGATGTTGGAGAGCATAATCGGAAAGCGTTGGAGAATGTATTCGGGCTTCTTGGTCTTCTTCATACATAGGCAATTGATAATGACACCACTTACCTTGTTGGGTGGGACTAGGCAATTCAATACGTGGGTGTAAGTCCCTACTTGGATGCCCATCATATGCTCATAGTAATAATTATCTCCTATGTAATTTCCACCTTTGGTTTTGTGCTCAAGGGAGCAGTAGAGACCCGTTTCGCGATCAATGAGTACGGTGTCCATCTTAAATGCTAACTTATGCTTCTCTGACAAGGAGACAGTGCCTCCAAACTCAGTCTTGTAGACTTCGTAACGGGTGAGATCATCAGGGTAAGTTTTAAGGTACTGGATGAGCATGTCGAAGAAACGAGTAGGAGTCTTCGGACTATAAATGACATCAGTCTCTTCGGGGAAGAAGGCTCGGTACTCCTGATTGAACATCTCCAGAGCTTCCATCACAGCTTCCACTCTATAACCATGGAGGATAATGTGTTCCAGGGCGATGTGTACTGCCTTTCCAAAGTGCAAGTGGTTATTAGGACGTGCCGACCTCCAGCCAAGCATGTACTCATAGAAAAACATTCTTGGGCAACTCTGATATGCTTGTACTTTGGTGGAGTCTAGTACTTCCTGAGACGGGTGGTAGGGTATGGGTAAGGTCATTTAGTCTCCTTTAATAACTTATTAAGATTAGGTATATCCTCAAATACATTTCCAAGATTTTTAATAACTCTTAAGTAATATATTTGATTGATATTAAATGTACGATCCCAACTAGGATTCCATAGCTGATTATAATTACCGGGTTTTCCATTACGCAGAAATCCAGAGTAGAATAGGGCTGCATGAATTGGATTATTTGAGCTGAAACATACTTCTACTAAATATATAGAGCTCTCTTTCCAACCCTCTTCTAGAGGTATTATATCATATGGAAAAGATTTAGAAGTCATTACTTAACCTCCGTAGTACCTACTTTAATTATAGGATTATAGGATTCATCAATAAATCTAAGTATCCACTGAGCCACTATCACGGATGGGATCAGAGGGCATAGTTCGATGATGGCTGCTATGCAGATTTCACTCGATATTCCTTCCCGGTGCATGGCAAGGATCTTCTTGAATTGACGGTTTGTCATACCTTCTCCTTATAGTTGCTCTTCAATAGAACCTGTAGGTTGATTTATAACTAAATGATCATTATCAAGAAGTGTAACTATTGATTTTAATTCATTACCCTCCATAGGAGCTATACATACCACTTGAGACTTATTAACTAGAATTGGATTAGACCTTCCCTCTAATACTAATATTAACCAATCTCTTTTATAATATGTTGTGATCCACATAACTTTTCTCCAGAAGTTGAAGTTCCTTGGCTAAGGCCCAATTATTAGTTATCCTGCGGATAATGGAGAGGGCCTGATCTATGTTGCACTTTTCACTAGGAGAGAGGCACTCACGATTGGTGAGGTTAGTTAGGGAGGCCTCCACGCCGAGGATGAGGAATTTAGTCCAAGCCCTACTCTTCGCTAATGAGGGCTGCTTTTTGGGTGAGTTCTTCAAAAGAGATCCTCCTTTGTTTGTAATGGCCCTTGTTGTCCCCTCCGATTTGATAAATGAGGAGATTGAGTACTCCATGCTTTATGGAGAACATGCTGCACAAGATCGAGGTCATGACTGAGGGACCACTAACCAGGATGTAGTCCTCTTTGGAGGAGGCTTGGATGACTGGCATGAAAGTCCGATACATGCGGCCTATACTCAAGATGCTGATCTTTCCCGCGGTGAGGTAGATCAATTCCCCGAAGCGTGTGGCCTCTGAGAAGTCATGATAGCTTTTGTTAGGGATGAAGACTTTAGTCATTTGAATACCCTTGAGATTTGAGGAAGTCTAGTACATCTGACCAGGGTACTTCACATCGTGGCCAACTGTTTACAGTTCCTCCGCAGATGCAGAAAGAAGTTCTCTCTGACCTAGGAGTTTGAAGGAGATCTTTAATGTAGTAAGATTCGTAGCCAGTGGGGCCTCCTATGAATTGAAGTACTGGACCACCTTTACCATCTATGATTTCCATCTTGAGAATTTTATCATTCATTGAGACTATGGTTCTATTTATATACTTTTCTTGAAATGAGTCCCACTGCGCACGTTCACCTTCCCACTTACTATTTATCTCATTTGGGTTCATAGGGTCTCCTTGGTTGCTATGTTACAAAATGTAATGTAGCAAATGCCTCCTGCTGAGGCAGGGTTAGATGATTCAAGTGTTATCTTGCCTTGTATTCCATTCTGTGTCAGCCCTACATCCAAATCGTACATGATTTGCAAAACTAATAAGGCATGAGTCACAGCCGACTGTTAGAATATCATGAGTGATTTTTCTACTTGCAGGCCCTCCACAGAATGGGCAAGGTAATAGGTTAATAGGTATGGATGGATTAAATTCATTGTAAGAATTTGTAGTTGTCATATTATCCTCACGGCTCTGGAGAAAAGTGGCACTCGTTTCTTATCAGACATGGTTTGGTACTCCACTTCGAGGTAGGAATCTATAATGTACTGAGGGGCATCATTCCATACTTCCCACAACTTAATTCTATAATCATGGGTGAGTTTGCCGGCGCCCACTGAGAAGGGAGTCCCCATGTCGTCGATGCAGTTGAAGCCACCGATCATGCCCTTACCTTTTCCATCCTGGGAAATGGCTTCATAGACTCCAGTGATAAGGTACTCGTCTTTGGCCTTAGGTTTGAACTTCATCATGGCAGGACTTCTCCTGCGAAGATAAGTTGCATCTACATGCCTAATGATGAAGCCCTCATAGCCCAGGCCAATGAACTTCTCGTAAATTTGGTAGACCTCTTCAAGGGTGTTAGCCATGTGTGGGGCCACTAACTGGAGGCATGGAGGAAGGCCATTAGACCTGAACCTTTGATTCAACTGGATGAGACGATTGATTTGGCTTCCCTCAGTGATTATGTCAAACAGGTGAAGTTGCATAGCTCCATAGTTAGGGTGCATCGTCGACGTGGTCGACACTACTGAGTGAATTTCAGCCCAGGTCCAGCCATGGACATATAGTTCACCATCGAACTCACCTTGAGGAAGAAGGAGTCCGGCCTCATTGATGTGAGGGACGCTGCTGATTATCTCCTCAGTGCTGCTCAGCAGCAGGCACCTATCTCCCTCGTGAATCAGACGGCATCTCTCACCATTCAGCTTGGGCTGAAGGATGTAAGGTGGGGACCAGCGGAGGGAGAAGCGCCCTTGATTGAGTAGGCGGCGTTCCTCGAAAGGGTAAGCTAACTGAATTCCTGAGCGTGGATTGGACATTAGTGGCCCTCCTTCACTTCTCCTGAAATTCTAATCATGTTGGAGAGGCAGAACACCTCCATACCATTCATAGTTATGACTAGTTTGGAAGAGTAAGTGCCATGGTCCCATACTTCCTCTTTGTAGGAGGGGAAGAGACGGAGGAAGGGACCTTCTTCCATGTGAATCTGTTTGGGGTGGTTGACTAAGTAAATTCCAAGGATGCCGTGAGAAGGTGGGGCCTCACTAAGCATTGAGGTAAGTTCGGAGAGGAATTCCAGTTGAGTTGTCATAGGGGGGGACTCCAGTGGCCCTAAGGGGCCAAGGTATGTTATTTATCTTCTAATTCTTCAGGATCTTTCCAATCGTATCGCTGTTCTACTTTGTAACGGCTAAGTATGATTGATACTACCTGTTCTATTTCTTTTCTAGTGGCTGAGCAGGAGAAATCTGTAAAGACAAAGTCTACTACCTCTTTGTGAAGTTCGTAGTCTTCACACTCCTTACGAGTGAAGAACCAAGTTCCATCAGGAGCAAAATATACACTTTTATATTCAGGCATGAAGGGCCTCCTAATATGGTTGATATTAATTTGTGGCAATCTGGTGGAGAAAAATCCCCATCCCTGCGGGATGCAAGGATGAGGATTATTTACTCCCAGGGTAAGTCTTAGAATTAATCGACGGCTACACCAAGCTCCCTCAAATATTCCTTCTGCTTCTCGGGGGTCCAAGTGGCGAAGGCTGCCTTGACGGCCTGAACGGGGTCGACCTGAGTTTTCTCTACGGCTACTCCCAATACGTAGGTGCTGATGAACTCCTGGATCTTTTCAGCAGAGAGGCCGGCCTTCAACTTAGCACGGATAATGCCCTGAATAACTACCCTGGCATTAGCCTTGAATTGGCTAAAGACCACGTCAGAGCCGAATTTCTCGGAGGCAGCTTCTATCGAATCACCGAGATCATAGTCTACCTGACACTCCTGCCACACGGCCTTACCTTCACCGTCCAAGACTGCATTTCCATTCTCGTCCTTCACCTGATACCGAGCTGAGATTGCTTCCATTGCCATGATGTTACCTCCGGTTGAATTCCCATGTTATTTGTGGGCTAGATGCCCGATGTATGGAGCCCCGATGTGCTCCGATTGAATGGCCATTATACCATGTTGATTGGGTATGTCAACAACTAATGAAATTATTTTATTGGGACTGCGTCCCAGTTACTTCAAATCCTCCACAGTTTGGGTTACTATATCTATGATAATATCTTCCAGAGTGGGAGGAGATGAATCAGGAAGTCTATCACGTTCAGCAACAAAGATTCCGTAAGAATTGATACAGGGACGACATATGTCCATTACGTGATCTTTTGTTACATGAGGAGAGTAGGTATTAATGCTGCCAGTAAATGGGTAGGCAAATACTCCAACCTTAAAAAGTTCAGTAGATTTGAACTCATTTCCACACTTATCACATTTATTAATTACTATTGTAGACATAGTAGATCTCCTTATAGGGTGGTAGGTTTGTGGGGATCGAGTTCAATGTCTTGAGGACCTTCGTCAATTTCTCGAATTACCCACCTAGTTTGCATTAAGTACTTGGCTGTCTCATCATCAAATTGCATAGTGAGTTCTCTATCTTCTGAGTTAGCCACTAATGTGGCCTCTTCCTCAGTTTCTGCCTCAATTATTGTATAGGCAGTGAGTGGGACTTTGGCTATAAAGTGATAAGTAGGCATAGTAGATCTCCGTGGGTGAGAGTTGCATAGAGAATGAGTAGGGTCATAAGTTGTCCTATTGATTAAAGGTACAATCTTCCGATGTAGGATTATCCCCATAAGAAACTTCATCAGTTAGTTCCTCATATAATAGAGGTAACCCCATTTCTATACAACGTATTATGCGGGATGATATTAGTTTGAAGTTTCTAGCCTCTTCTTCATCATACTCTCCCCTCTTGCTTTTTAATGCTATAGGAGATTTAGGACCAGTTAGACATACTAAATAGTCTTCTGAGTCTTCGGAGTTTACTATAGTAAGTCCTATCTCAGGTTCGTAACTAACTACTCTTCCTATAACACTTATATCAGATTCTTTCAGTTCTATTAAAGTATCTTCGTACATATTTCCTCCACTGGAATAGGTTTGATGAGATGAGTGAGACGGGGCCATAGTTGAGAGTGCCACATCACTTCCACTATGCTAGGGTAGCGATAGGAGAGACTGTAGTAAGCAGTGCCATTAGGCACTGGGATTGAGTTCTTTACCTGGGTAGGGTGGAAAGAAACTCTATTATTTTGAATAGTGTAGTACATACTAAATCACCATCCCCTCGGGATACTTAGTAGATTGTGGAGAATAGTTAGGTGGAGACTTCTCTCCGCATTTCTTACATATCATGTTAGGTATTACATTATTGTGGAAGTTGGCATCGTCGTAACCGTAGGATTTCTCCTCAGCTTGACAGTGCTCGCAGATATAGATGGCATAGAAGTCTCGACGGGTCTGAGAAGTAATTTGTTTGATTTTCATAATTAGAGTCCTTTAGGTAAGCCAGAGGGTTCTGAGGGTTGACACTTACAGGTAATGGAAGAGAGAAGTTCCTCGATGAAGGCAGCCCTCTCGTCTTTGTTGAGGGAGGCTAGAACTTCCTTCATTTGATCAGCTTTGGGCATGGAACTTCTAGTGTACGTAGGTTGAGTGGTGGAAGTGTGTTTGGGGACTCTCTTGACCAATCCTGAGAGTTCTGCCTGCCTAATGATAATGGCAGTCTGGAGTTCACTCCACTTCTTTCTCTCGGCTTTGGCTTCCACCAGTTCGGCCTCAAGCTGCCTCTCCCAACACAGGGAGTCAGTGAGGGAGGCCCGTACTGAGGCCAAAGCAGAGCGGAGTGTGGAGAGTTTGGCCATCTTATTAATGGATTGCTTTGTTACATTTTGTAATATAGCAACCTCTTCTACTGGGGAGGTGCTAGGTAGAGGTGGCAAGGAGGTGGGGCAGGCCTCAGACAGTGAGGCATACTCTTTAGTACTAGTTCTCTCTTCTCTTTCTTGTGACATGGTGGGCTCCAATGCTGCCGCTGGCAGCGAGTGTTCTTAAATCCTATATAATTAAATTACTTCTTAAAGCACACAAATGAGTCTCCCTGATGTAAGGATTCAGGAGATTTAAAATGTGTAAGAGATTGCACATCTGGAGATAGGTATACGAAAGTAGCATCGGGAGAGTTAAATAGTGCTTCTACATCAGATAATTTTACATACTCTCCAGTAGGATCTTCTTCCATTATTACCAGATCCCATTCTTTAGTAGGTATATAACGAGATAGATTTTTCATATAATTTCTCCAGTGCCCTTAGTGAGGGAGAGTGTTCTTAGGCTTGGCACATTAGTGCCACCTATGATGGCATTAGCCAGTTATTTCATCAAAACAGAGTTCGCACAATCCACTGATGGAATACTTCCTTCGGCCAGCAGGAGAGTAGCAGCGAGGTTCGGCTAGTTTCTTGCAGTTGATGCACACGCCGATCTCTAGGGCTTTGGATAGAGGGATTCCGAAGAGCTGGGTGGCCAAATCTTCTTGGAGGGCAGTCAGTGAAGCACTAACGTGCTGGGGTTTAGAACTCATGATTTCTTTCTCCTTCTCCCATTTCATGGGACTGGTTTTATATCAATTTCTGTAGTCCATCTGTACCTAATATCATCTCCTCCTTTTGGAGTGTATGATACACGATATTCTTGCCAATTCCTACTGTACAATCCATATCTACTTTCATGAGTTGCATGTTCTATTCTACAAATAGTTCCAATTGGAATCTCATGATCTATCTTATCATGGACTATCTTTACCAAATCTCCTTCTCTGTACTTAAGTATGTGCATAATAATCTCCTTTGTTATTCTATAGGTGGTATTTCTCCCAGTGCTTCGAACATTCCCTGAGTACGACTGGTCTCATCTTCAATCCTCCCGCCGAGTTCCTTTAAGAGTCTCTCATTAAGGAGAGCCTGGGCCTGAAGGAGTTCAGGTGAATCATTACCTACGGCTGCATCCTTCCTTCCTTTTGAGTGAAGTTTGACCTTCTCTACGGGATCCAAGAATGTCTGAAGGGAGTTAGGGTTAATCTTACCCTCCTTAGCGAGGGCCTTGAGGACGTTAGTACGTTGGACACCTTGGGTCATTAGGCCAGTTGTGGCCAGGAGTTCGGAGGCAGCCTCTTGGGAGTCAACAAAGTCTACCATATGTGAGGTGACTAACATCTCGGCGAATGACTCTAAGGAGAGTCTGGCTAACTCAGATATTGAACGTGGTGATTCCCCCGCCTTGCGCCAAAATGCGACTAGAGTCGCCAGGTGCCTCATGTCAGCACGGGTTGAGATGGCAAGGGTTGCTTTTCTAGTGTGAACTTGGTCGAGTTTACTCATTATGTCTCCAGCCTAGATTTAAGTCTCTAAGGTTAGTCTTAGCAGAGGTGTAGTCTTGATACCTATGCCATTCATGGTTACAGTTATATACAACCCAGACGGAGTCCTGAATATCTGGACGAATCTCCTTGACAACTCCATTCTCGAATTTATTAGGGCCATAATGTTCAGGTTGGTAATGTACACTACAGCCTACAGTCAGATTTTTTAATTCTACTGGCATAATACCTCCAATATTGTTAGTTGTGGGCCTCATCACATTAGTGATTCAGGTTTGTAGAGAGGCCCATTAGTTAGGGCTGATGCCCTGAGATTATTACAGTATTTCAGGTTTAGTATTTCCCCAACTACATCCATGCATGTGAGTGATGTCAAGAGCCTTGCTATACTCCGAAGGATTAGGTATGGGAGTAGGTAGAGAGCAAATACGTAAGGGAGAGTGTCCTGTTTGGATTGAGTGGAAATATATTACTCCACGTTCCTGATCTATTTCTAAAACTCCATCAATTTGAATAGTCATAGTGTCTCCAAATGTTAGTGATGTTAGACCTTTGGTCTGCCCTGTGGGACGGTGGACCTAGGCCCATTTGCTACGTTCCAAATTGTAATATAGCAACCACTCCCACTGTGTGGAAAGTAAGTGGGAGAGGTAGCAGTCGGGTGATCACTATCCGTGATCCAAGTAGATGAGGAGGCCCACGACTGCGCCTGCCCCAAGGCTCCACAAAACTCCGAGGCAGATGGCTTCGGTGGACATTGCCTCAAGAGGCGTGAAGGTGTTCTTTCGAGCATGACGAGAAGATTTCATAATATTCTCCAATTGGTTGAGTGTTAACGATCCCAGTTAGGAATTTCACCTTTCCACAACTTGGTCAACTCCATAGCATATTCAATAGACCTGACGCGAATCCACCTAACTCCAGGCTCTCCATAGATGTAGTGAAACCATACGTTATTGTTGTCATCTATTGTAATCTCTGCTACTTTCTTCCCTTTGTGGAAGAACTCATAGAATAGATCACCATGAGTTTCCTCCTGCTTCTTACCTTTCTTAGCCATAAACCCTCCTATGAATGGTTGAGTAGAATGGTACAGTTCCATTATTCGCATATTATAACATGGATGTGATGGATTGTCAATATCTAACAATATTATTATTTCCTCCTCAGTCCTGGTTAGTGTGGATAATCCCGAAGGGATTGTCATGGTTGTCATTGGGTGCATGGCATTAATGCATCTAACGTAGTTAATGGATCGGGTTTGTGTGCTCATCAATGTCATATTCCATTGGTACATTTAACATAAGTGATTTATATATAAGTAGTAATTAATGTATATATGTAATATTAGTATTATATATTCTATCTTAGTTATATA
>Ga0075842_102_pt1 | contig 51885 bp, 53 predicted proteins | sample RifGroF1_FD_68289 | JGI IMG/M metagenome (GOLD analysis project Ga0075842, IMG submission 68289) | Microgenomates (Pacebacteria) bacterium GW2011_GWF1_36_5 | reverse complement strand
TGATGGAGATATTATTAGAATTGCTGTGCCTTCCCTCACTCAGGAAAGAAGACAAGAAATGGTCAAAATTCTTAGTCAAAAAGAAGAAGAGGCTAAAGTGATGTTCCGTAGTGTGCGAGCTGAAATACGCAAAGATATAGAGAAACAAGAAGGGGAAGCGGGCGTTAGCGAAGATGATATTAAATCTGAAGTTATAGAATTGGACGAGACTGTTAAAGAATACATTACTAATCTAGAAGAAATTTCTAAACAAAAAGAAAAAGAGCTTCTAAACATTTAGCTTAGGTTTTTATGGCAGCTTTGATTTTTATTCTTATTTTGTCTTTTTTAGTGATCATTCATGAGGCTGGACATTTTCTTTTTGCCAGAAAAAATCATATTAAAGTCAGAGAATTTGGTTTAGGCTATCCACCCAGAATTTTAAAATTATTTTATTGGAGGGGGACTCTTTTTTCACTTAATTTAATTCCTTTTGGTGGTTTTGTGCAGATGGATGGTGAAAATGGTCCAGAGGGAGATGAAAATAATTCTGCAGATTCTTTTTATGAGAAATCAATCAGAGCTCGCTTGCAAGTTATTTTAGCAGGAGTGACTGTTAACTTTATTTTTGGAATTATAGCTTTTGCCATTGTTTTTTATCGCTTAGGTATTCCTACGGCTTTAGATGGCCAAGCAAGAATTCAGGATATAGCTGACAATTCTCCAGCGATGGTGGCTGGTTTAGTGTCAAATACTAATATTTTGGCTTTTAAAACTGTCGATCAGTGGGTAGAAATGAATAGCATTTCTGAAGTTCAAGATTTTAGTGCGGCTCATCTGGGCGAAACACTTGAAATTAGAACTTCTTTACTTTGTGACCAGGAATTTTGTACCGATGAATATAGAGAGAGCTCTATTTATTTAAGAACAGTTGAGGAAACACCGACTAATGAAGGTGCGATGGGAATTGCTTTTAGCGATACGATTTTCAAAAGTTATCCTTGGTACTTAATGCCTTTCATGACTATCTTCCATGCTTTTAAGCAATCAATCGCTTTAGCAGTATTAATATTGCAATCTCTTTGGCAGTTAGTTGTAGATTTATTTGCAGGAAGAGGTGTTCAGCAAGAAGTAGCTGGTCCAATTGGAATCATTGATCAAGCTAACACTTATGGGTTTTTTGAGGGCGGTTTTTTGAGCATTCTCAATTTTGCAGCATTATTGTCTATTAATTTAGGAATTATGAATTTATTGCCAATTCCTGCGCTAGATGGAGGAAGAGCAATTTTGATAATTTTAGAAAAATTTTTCAAGAGAAAACACATTGATAAAATTGCGCATTATCTAAATTATTTTGGTTATATTTCCCTACTTGCTCTAATGATCATTGTTTCCTTTAATGATATAAGAAACATTTTTAAATAAACTATGGCAAAAAAAAGAAGTAAGAAAGATCGTCTTCGTGCTGAGGCACATCGTCTCACAAAAGTTAAATTAAAATCATCTTCTGTTCCTAAAAGAGAACAAACACCTGAAAAATCTTCCGCAGAGGAGAATTATTTAGAAAAAATTTTTGCCTATGATTCTAGCTTAATTGTTAAAGATTTAAAGAAAACTTTTATAGTAGTGATCATTATTTTACTTGTTTTGTTAGCAATTGCTTTGTTATATACTTGAGACTTAGTTTAAATTTAAGAAAGGGTTTTAATGCCGAAAAAGAATTTAATAGTTGCCTTAGTTTTATATGTAGTCAGTGCAAGTTTATCTTTTGCTGCCTTCTCTTATCTCTCCAAAGATTCCTTGGCTAACTCAGTTGCTAATAAGCAAGCTGAGGACCCAAGTCAGACCTTGCTAAGCAGTCTATTAGATATAGATCCAAATGAAGCTAAAGATCAGGTTTGTCCACTAAACGGTGCCTATTACACTCAAACTGAAAAAACTGCTTGGGAGCAAAGGCGCCCTCTTTTTGTAATGATTGAAAATACTCCAGATTCTCGTCCTCAGGCTGGTTTAAGTCGTGCTGATGTGGTTTTTGAAGCTGTTGCGGAGGGCGGGGTAACTCGTTTTGGAGCTTTGTTTTATTGTGCTGCTCAGTATCAAGATCTAACTTTGGCTCCTATTCGCAGTGCTAGAACATATTTTGTTGATTGGGCATCTGGTTTTAATTTACCGATGTATGTACACGTAGGTGGAGCTAATGTTTCTGGACCAACTGATGCGCTTGGACAAATTGGCGATTATGGTTGGGAGGGTGAAAACGACATTAATCAATTCTCAGTGGGTTATCCAACTTTTGTGCGCAACTACAATCGTATTCCTGGCAAAGAAATTGCTACCGAGCATACCATGGAAACAACCACTGAAGGTCTTTGGGAAGTAGCTGCTGATCGTGATTGGACCAACCTAACTCCAGCCAGAACAGTGGCTAAAAAAGCAGTTCCCGCCGCTTCTTNNGGACTTTCGAAAGCGATAAGGTTCCTGCTGGTTCAGTTAGCAAAGTTTCTTACGATTTTTGGACTGGCTATAATGATTATTCGGTCGAATGGAATTATGATAGCGCCACTGATTCTTATAAAAGAGTTAATGCTGGGGAAGCATTCACTGACATAAATAACGACGAACAAGTTGCTAGCAAGACCATGATTGTTTTATTAACCACAGAAAAAGGACCAATTAATGAGAAGAAGCATATGCTTTATGGCACTACTGGTCGCGGTAGCGCTCTCATTTTTAAACATGGTCAGGCTCCAATTGAAGCCAATTGGGTTAAAGCAGATCGCGAGTCAGAGCTAGAATTCGTAGATGTCAGAGGTAAAGCAGTTGAATTAGCCAGAGGTCAGGTTTGGATTTCTGTCTTAGCGACTGGCTCTGAAGTTGTCTATTAAAACTAGTTTGCTTTTTTGCTATTTTTTGTTAATATTGAAATTGAGTACAAATTGATTTCAATATAAGGAGTAGCCATGGCAGATCTAAGCGATTTATTAGTTTCAAAAGTTAGAGTAAAAATGCTTTCACTTTTCTTTGAAAAGCCGAGTGAAATGTATTACGTTAGAGAGATTACTCGTTTAGTTAAAGAAGAGATTAATGCCGTTCGTCGTGAATTAGACAGAATGCTAGAGTGTGGTTTGCTGAAAAGCGAGCAACGAGCCAATCGTCTCTATTATTTTCTCAATAAAAAATATTTATATTTCCAAGAATTGCAGAGAATTGTAATCAAAACAACTGGTCTTGGCAAAAAAATTCGCAAATTTAGACGTAAATTAGGCAACTTGAGTTATGTGGCTTTTACTGGAGCCTTTTTAAATCAAGAGAAGCTAAATAAAGACGAATTGGATATTTTAATTGTTGGAGAAGTTGTTTTGCCAGAAATAGAAGATTTGATAAAAACTGAGGAAAAAAGTTTTGGTCGAGAGATCAATTACGCAGTTTTAGAAACTGAAGAATTTGAATTTCGCAAGGCTCGTCGAGATCCTTTCATCATGGAAGTAATGTATGGTGCCAGAGTAATGATTATTGGAGATGAACTTGAATTTTGTCATCGCGAATTGCCAACAATCTAGTTGTCTAATTTATTATTTTTTGCTAGAGTGAGCTGTCACGGTAAAGTCTTTATGAAAAAGCAATCTTTGGCTAAATCTTTATTTTTAATTTTTTTCCTAACTGTTTTTGCTGCCTTTATTGCTTTACCAGATAAAATTGGTGATTTTACTAAGCCAAAAATTGACTTTTATATACTAGGTAAGCATGTTTATAAAGATTATCAATTGCGAAAGGGCTTGGATATTCAGGGTGGGATGCAGGTTACTCTTGAAGCAGAAATGGAGCAAATTTCTGAAGAAGACAGGGCTACTGCCTTGGAGGCGTCTAGGGAAATTATTGCCAAAAGAGTTGATCTTTATGGTATTAGCGAATCTTCAATTCAGACCTCCAAAGCAGAAGGTAAGAATCGTTTAATCATTGAATTGCCTGGAATTTCTGATCCAGCAGAGGCTTTGGAGTTAGTTGGTAGAACCGCTTTATTAGAATTTAAATTGCAGAGAGAATTAACAGATGAAGAAATGAATGAGGCAACAGTTTCTCCACAAATTTGGCTCAACTCTTTTGTTGATACTGGTCTAACTGGTAAGCAGCTCAAAAGATCTCAAGCTCAACTAGACCCGCAAACTTCAAAGCCAGTAATTTCTTTAGAAATGAATGATGATGGTAGAGAACTATTTGCCGATATCACAAAAAATAATGTTGATCAGGTTCTAGCCATTTTTATTGATGGCGTGCCAATTATGACACCAGTGATTTCTACAGCAATTCTTGATGGCAAAGCAATTATTAGTGGTAATTTTACAATTGATGAGGCCAAAAATTTAGCTATTCAGCTTAATGCGGGTGCGCTGCCAGTTAACATTAAAGTTTTAGAGCAAAAAACCATAGGAGCTAGTTTGGGCGATGAATCAATTCAAAAAAGTGTCAAAGCAGGCCTGATTGGTTTAGCTATGGTTCTTTTATTTATGATTCTTTATTACGGTTGGTTGGGTTTTGTGGCTGATATTTCTCTGATAATTTATGCAATTCTAACCATCGCTCTTTATAAAATTTTTGGAGTAGTTCTGACATTGCCTGGGATCGCTGGTTTAATTTTAACTATTGGCATGGCTGTTGATTCTAATATTTTAATTTTTGAAAGAATGAAGGAGGAAATAAGAATTGGTCATCCTTATGCTCGAGCAATGGAGCTTGGTTTTGGTCGTGCTTGGGACAGTATTAAAGATGCCAATTTAGCCTCTATTTTCACGGCTTTAGTCCTCATTAATCCACTTAATTTTTCTTTTCTTAATACAAGTGGTTTAGTCAAGGGTTTTGGTCTGACTTTTTTACTCGGTACTTTACTCAGCTTATTTACTGGAGTTTTAGTTAGTCGTTTGTTGCTTAGGGCTTTTCTGCCTCTTTTTAATCGAGAAAAACGAATAGGCAAGGAATCTAAATCATGAAATTAATGAGGTTTAAAAAAATATATTTTGCGATTTCTTTATTCTTTTTAATTCCAGGAATGATTTCCTTGTTTTTATTTGGTTTGAAGCCAGCTATTGATTTTACTGGGGGCTCTTTACTTGAATTGCAATTTTTAGATCAAGGAGAAAACTCCAATTATTCAGAGGCTAATTTCAAAGATAGTATTGCTAGCTTATATGAAGCAAACGTGGTCCAGAGTTCAGGAGACAATAAGATGATTGTTAAAGGTAAAGAAATTACTAATCAAGAAAAAGATGAAATCGTCAGCCAACTTAATCAGGTATATGGACAAGTAGAAGTTTTACGCTTTGAAACAGTTGGACCAGTTTTAGGTGCCGAGCTTTTGAAAAAAACTCTGGCAGCTGTTTTCTTAGTTTCTGGGATTATCACTTTTTATGTTTGGAAGCAATTTGATGAACTCAAATACGGCGTTTGTGCTGTTCTAGCTATGTTGCACGATTCGCTTATTTTAATTGGCGCATTCAGCCTATTAGGGCATTTTTTCAATGTTGAAGTTGATGTTCTATTTGTAACAGCTTTATTAACAACACTATCCTTTTCTGTTCACGATACAATTGTTGTTTATGACCGGATTAGAGAGCTTAAAAGAAAACACACTCGTTTTTCATTTGAAGAAATTACTAGTGCCGCTGTTCTAGAAACTTTGAGTAGATCAATTAATAACTCAATGACGATTATTATCATGTTATTAAGCTTGGCAATTTTAGGAGGAGATAGCATTCGTTGGTTTGTAATTGCCTTATTAATTGGTGCAATTACGGGGACCTATTCGAGTACTTTTACTGCTGTACCTTTACTTTTAGTTGTTGGAAAAAAGAAAATTAAATAAGTTTTTTAGCTTCTTTTAATAGTTCTTCTCTTGTATTTAGTTCTGGATTCTCTAAAATCTTTTCAAGCAATTTATCAAGTATTTCGCCAAGAATTGGTCCTGGTTTAAGAGATAATTCTTTCATCAAATCATTTCCATTAATGGCAAGATCATCTAAGCCCATGGGTTGATTGAGTTGCTCGATAATTCTGTTTTTCATTTCCTCTAGTCGCCAGCTGGTTTTTTTAGCGCCACTGCCAAGACGATCGCCTTCTCGCAAATCGAGAATGTCATCAATGTTTTCAAAACCAACTCGACGAATGAAACGACGAATAGAGGAATCAGAATGATGTTCTTGATAATGAAACATGTGATATCTAACAAGAATAAAAACTCTTTGAGCATCTTTCTTTGACATTCTTAGTCTCAAAGCAATTTTGCTAGCTATGCGAGAACCTAAAATATCATGATTATAAAAGGTAATTTCTTCATTTTCTTCTCTATAAGAAGGTGGTTTACCTATATCATGAAGAAGGGCAGCTAATCTAACAATTGGATCTTTGGAAGGGCAGTGTCTTAAGCTATCAATGCTATGTGTCCAGACATCGGTGGTGTGGTGCCCGCGTTGCTGCATGTTTATTCCTTGGTAAAGTTCTGGAATAATTTGCTCTAAAAGTCCAGATTCATCAAGCATTTCTATGCCTTTAGCTGGATTATCACTGGCCAAGATTTTTAAAAACTCATCTCTAATTCTTTCAAAACTAATAAATTTTAATAAATCTTTATGAAATCTGATGGCGTAATAAGTTTCAGTATCTATGTCCATGTTGAGTTGCACTGCTAAGCGAATGGCGCGTAGCATACGCAAGGCGTCCTCAATAAATCTTTGATCCGCTTTGCCAACAGTGCGAATAATTCTTTTACTGATATCAGTTTTGCCATCATGCAAATCTATTAAGTCAAAATCAGCTAACTCAAGTTCATAGGAAGTTTTAATTTCTTTCTGAGTAAAGATATTTTTTAGATACTTTTCGTTAACGCTAATAGCAAGAGCGTTGATGGTAAAATCTCTTCTTTCCAAATCTTCTTCAATGCTTTTACCGAAATCCACGCTTTCTGGTCGACGATGATCTAAATATTCTCCATCACTACGAAAAGTAGTCATCTCGAAAGGAGGAACAGTTTTGATTTCTCTTTCTGGTTCTTGATCAGCGGAGGAGGCTTTATCTTTTAATGAGGCATGAATTTTCTTGGCTTTTTTGAGATCAATAATTCTATTGGTTTTAACTTCTTCTTTTTGAATCATTGCGATCAAATTTTTGTCTGGGAGTTGATATTTCTTGCTCATTTCAACAATTAGATTTTCATGAGTTACGCTGACCGTGCCAAATTTATTTTCATAAAAATTTTCCGCAAAGATTTTTTGGATTTCTTCTGGAACGGCATTACTGGTAAAATCATAGTCCTTAATAGAATCAGGTTTAAAGTTCATAATTAGATCACGAACAGCTCCGCCTACCAAGAAACTTGAAAAACCTGCTTCATTAAAACGATGGAGTATATACAAAACTTCAAATGGTAAATTTAAGCGCATGGCTTTATTATAATTCTAAACACAATGAAATGGCATATTCAATCAGCGATCATTCCTAAAGACCTTGAAGAACTAGGTAAAATTCTCCTTGCCAATAGAGAGATAGAAGATGAAAAAACATTTTTTAAGGGGATCTCTCCATTTAAGATTAGTCTTGAAGATCTAGGAATTGAACGTAGCGAGTTGGATAAAATTAAGCATCGCCTTAAAAAAGCCAAGGCCAAACAAGAGAAAATCATCATTTTTGGGGATTATGATGCCGATGGAATTAGCGCCAGTGCAGTGCTTTGGCAGGTTCTTCATGCAGAGAAATATAATGTTTTACCATTTATTCCCAATCGCCTTAAACATGGCTACGGTTTATCTGTTAGAGCCCTTGATGACTTGTTAAAAGATCAAGCTGACACTGCATTAATCATTACTGTCGACAATGGCATCGTGGCTCATCCTGCTCTTAAGTTACTTAAAGAGAAAAAAATTGACGTTATTATCAGTGATCATCATCAGCGAGATGAAGAAAAACTAGATGCTTTAGCAGTTTTTCATTCAACTAAGGTTTGTGGTTGTGCAGTAGCTTGGTTTTTAGCTAGAGAGTTGAGTACTAATTCTGATCGAAAGCTTTTAACTAATTTATTAGCTTTGGTGGCAATTGCTACTGTCACAGATCTGATGCCTTTGCTTTCATATAACCGTTATTTATTGATGTACGGCTTGGCAGTTCTTAGAGCTAATAATAATCTTGGTTTGGAACAGCTTTTGCTTAAAGCTAAGATCGATCCAGAAAATATTGATGCTTATACCCTGGGTTTTCAGATAGGTCCACGCATTAACGCCATGGGGCGTTTGGCTGAGGGTATGGATGCTCTGCGTTTGCTTTGTACTAAGGATAAGAAAAAAGCAGTTGCTCTCAGTAATCTTCTTTATAGTACCAATGAAGATCGACAAAATTTAACTTTAGATTTAACCAAACAAGCAGAAGAAATAGTCACCAAAGAAAAAGATGAAAAAATCATCATTTTGAGTTCTGCTGATTATCATGAAGGTATTATTGGTTTAATTGCTGGCAGAATGACTGAGAAATTTTCTAAGCCAAGTATTGTCATTAGTGCTGGTTTAGACGTGGCCAAGGCGTCAGCCCGTTCTTTACCTGGTTTTAATATTACTGAATTTATTCGCTTATTTAAAAAGGATTTATTAGAAGTTGGCGGTCATCCTTTAGCAGCTGGCTTTGCTTTAAAAACTTCGAAGATTGAAGAAGTCAAAAAAGCCATGCAAGCTAAAGCAAAAGAGCTTTTGGCAGATACGAATTTAGAGAAAACTTTAGAATTGGAAGCAATTATGCCAGTGAACCTTTTGAATACCGAGACAGTAGGGTTAGTTAATAGCTTTGCTCCTTTTGGTTTGGCTAATACCAAGCCAGTTTTTCTTATAAAAAACGTTTTACTTAAAAACTATAAATTACTCGGTAAAGAACAGCAGCATTTAAAATTATCGATTTCAATCGGAGAAGATAACTCAGAGTACGATGTTTTAGCCTGGGGAAGAGCAAGCTTGCTTAATACCCTCAAATTGGAAGAACGATTTGATTTAGCTGTTTCTTTAGAAATTAATAGTTTCAGAGGGAGAGACAAATTGCAATTTGCTCTTAGAGATCTTCAAAAAGTTAGTTAAAAATAAAAAACCGCAAACTTTGCAGCCTGCGGTTTCTATTTTTTAAATTAATTTATAAATTAAAGATGTTTTTCCAATAATGCTTCTACCTGTTCAATTGGCAGAGCACCAGGAATTAGCTCAAAACCACCCTTTTTACTAACGATGACTGTTCCTGGAGTACCAGTAATGCCAGCTTTTGAGCCACCAACTTGGTCATCTTTGACGCTTTGTGCCATTTCGTTACTATCAATACAAGCTTTAACTTTATTAGTATCGGCACCTGCAGCAGTAGCTAGAGAGAGAATCATTTCTTCACTAACTATTTTATTAGTAGCATCAGTACCAAAGATTGAGCCATCAGCCATTTTTTCGTAAACGCTGTCAGAGAATTTCCAGAAAGCATCTTCGCTACCGTAAGTAGCTACACATTCACTTGCTTCAGCAAGAGGCTGAGCATTTGGATGGAAAGAAAGTGGGAAATGTCTGTAAACCCAAGCAATTTGGTCGCCATATTTATCCATTAAGCTGGTCATAGTTGGGTGAAATTTATTACAGTAAGGACACTCGTAATCTGAATATTCGACCAAAACGACTTTAGCATTCTTATTGCCACGAATATGATCAGTTTTTGCATCAAAAGCTGGTAAACTTTCTAATTTTTTTTGGGCAGCGGCTTCAGCGACAGTCGTGTCAGCAACTGCGGTTCCACCAGCGCCAATTCCGCTTTTGAGTATTTTATTTTCTCTCCATAGAGAACCAGTTAAAAATCCCAAAAGGAATGCCATAATTAATAAAATAATGATAGAAAAATTAGCGTTTACAAAATCGCTAAAAGCTTTTAAAGAAAATTTGCTTACCACAAGCTGTGGAGCTTCTTTTTGTTGAATTTTTTTTGCCATAAGGCCTTTCCTAAAAAATATAATAAAAGTAGATTACAATATGCCTTATTAGAAAGAATTTTACAAGCAGAATATTATGACTAAATCAAGACAGCTTAGTATTTACGAAAAAAATCAATTGCTTAGATATGGTTTAAAGGAAGATGATCTTTTAGCTAGAGCTGAAATGCCTGTCGAATATTTGACTGGCTTTGTAAACTTCAAAAATTTAGAAATAAAAGTTAATCAAAATGTTTTAATTCCTAGGGTAGAAACTGAAGAATTAATTGATTTAATAACTAATTTTATTGATTCTATTAGAGCGCCACTTTCTTGTTTAGAAGTAGGTACGGGAAGCGGAGCAATCAGTCTTGCTCTTTTTGATTTTTTATCAAGACAAAAAAATTTACTTTTGGAAAAATTTATTTTAACTGATCTTTCTACAGCTGCCTTAAAAATAGCTAAAGAAAATTTTTCTAGATTATTTGGAACAGGATCTCTTTCAAAAATTCAATTTTTAGAAAATGATTTGTTGAGTGGATTTTCAGAGCAAAAGTTTAATTTAATTGTTGCTAATCTCCCATATGTTCCTTCTGGCAAAATGGCAAATTTAGACTTAAGCGTCAAAGATTATGAACCAATTTTAGCTCTTAATGGAGGAGAGAGCGGTTTTGAATTGATTAACAAAATGCTAGAACAAGTTTTAGATAAAGAATTATTGAGTGAAAAAGGTCAAATTTTTTTAGAGGTCTATGAAAATCACAACATTCAATTTATTAAAGAGAAGTTCCCTAAAATCTTTCAAAATTTTTCAATTAGAGAATCCAAAGATCAATTTAATAGACAGCGTTTTTTAATTCTTCAGAAGATTTAGGTATTGCTCTGCGACTTTTTCTATTTGATATTTTTTTATAAAGTTTTGTTGGGCATTCTTAGCTAGTTTTTTTTGTAAATTTTTATCTTTAAGTAATTCAATGATTTTATTTGATAAATCAATGTAATCTTTATTTTTAGCTAATAAAGAATTTTTTTCGTTGCTGAGGATTTCGTTTCCAGGGGCACGATCAAAGGCAACAATTGGTTTAGCAAAGGCCATGGCTTCAATAATGGTTAAACCAAAACCCTCTAGAGACCAAACTGAGGGGCAGACAATCAGCTCACTCTCTTCGATAGCTTTTTGTTTATTTTTAACATATTGAAGAAATTTAATTTGTTGATCATTTTTAGCCATCAATTTAAGTTCTTTTTCAAAATTTCCTTGACCGATAATTAGGAGCTCGGCATCTTTAAATTCTTTTTTGACTAAGGCAAAAGCTTTAATTGCTAAATCTTGTCCTTTACCTTTTTCAAGTCTAGAGATAACAGTAATAGTTCGTTTTTTAATTGTTTTTTGTCTTTTTAATGAGGGAATAAAACTTCCACAAGGAATAATAATCATTTTTTCTTTGGCAAAGACTTTTTTGAGGGCAAATTAAGTGTTATTTGATGGAACAATAATTTTAGAAGCAATATTTTTAGTTAGGAAATAAAGGAATTTTGGAATTCCTCTGAGTTTTACAAAAAGTGGTTCCAGTGGACCATACTCTATGAAAAAAGTGGGCAAATTAAACAACTTAGATAAAGGTCCGGGAATAATTTTTTCTGAAAAACCAGAGTAAATAACAACTTGTTTTGAAGATCTTTTTTTAATCTCTGAGAAGACTTTGAAATAATAAATTATGGCAAAAGGGCTTAGTAAAATACTTTTTAGTAAACCTCTCCGATTGCTGGCAAAATCTAAATAAAGAGGAGTTTTTTTAACTTGTAGATTTTTTTTGTTAGTTAAGTTTTTTAATAGAAAGTCATTGCTGGTGTAAAGATATACAAAATTGCCCTTTTTAGCCAATTCAAGCAATAAATCTTTGGCGAATTGTTCTGCTCCGCCGAAATCTTTACTTTGAAGGAAAAAGTTAATAGTTATTTTTTTCGGTTTGAACGATGATTCCATTTAGATTTTCTGGCAACATATCTGATATTTTTTCAAAAAATGGTCTAAAAATAGGAATTAAAATATTGACTAAAACTAATAGGACAATGATGTTAAAAAACCAAGCTCCTGCGCTACGAGCCATTCCAGCCAAAAAATTTTTCCTCATAACCATCCAATTACTGACATCATAAATAGTGTCGTGTTTTTCTAAGTTGAGTTTATGGTCTTTTGTCATTTTTATATTCTAGCTTTTCTTTTTAACTAACTCAAGCAAAAGAATTTTGTTGATGTTATACTTGACGCATTCAAAATCAAAAAATTTAAAAATAGAAAGGTTTTTAATGTCTTTTAGATCTGGTAAGTGGCAAGAAGAAATTAACACTAGGGATTTTATTTTAAATAATTTTACTCCCTACGATGGCGATAATTCTTTTCTAAAAGGTCCCACCGAAGCGACCAAAGAACTTTGGCAAAAATCTAGCGAACTTTTACAAAAAGAGATGAAAAATGGTGGTATTTTAGATATTGATACCAAAACCATCTCTTCAATAACCAGCCATAAACCTGGATATTTAGATAAGAAAATTGAAAAGATTGTTGGTTTTCAAACAGACGCTCCACTAAAAAGAGCCATGAAGCCTTATGGAGGTATTAGAGTGGTTGAGGCTGCTTGTGAAGAAAATGGCTACAAAGTTGATCCGGCAGTTTCTGAAATTTTTAATAAATATCGTAAATCTCATAATGATGGTGTTTTTGATGTTTATACTAAAACTATGCGTCAACTACGTTCAACTGGTATTTTGACTGGTTTACCAGACAATTATGCTCGTGGCAGAATTATTGGTGATTATCGTCGTGTGGCTTTATATGGTATCGATCGTTTAGTTGAGGCCAAAAAAGCAGATAAAGAGACTTTGGATGGCGTAATGACTGATGATTTAATCAGACTCCGTGAAGAAATCAGTGAACAAATTAAAGCTTTAGGAGAAATGAAGGAAATGGCTCTTAGCTATGGCTTTGATATTTCTAAACCAGCCAAAAATGCTCAAGAAGCCATTCAATGGACTTGGTTTGGTTTCTTAGCCGCTCTAAAGGAACAAGATGGTGCAGCCATGAGTTTGGGCAATGTCAGTACTTTTTTTGATGTTTATATCGAAAGAGATCTAAAAAATGGCAATTTAACTGAAGTTGAGGCTCAAGAATTAGTTGATCATTTCATCATGAAATGTCGTCTCATTCGTCATTTGCGCATGGATGCTTATAATGAGCTTTTTGCTGGAGATCCAACCTGGATTACGGAAGCAATTGGTGGCTTTTTCTCTAATGGTCAACACAAAATTACCAAGACTAGTTTTAGATTTTTACAAAGTTTATATAATATTGGTCCAGCTCCAGAGCCAAACTTAACTATTTTATGGTCAGATAAGCTTCCAAAGGGTTTCAAGAAGTTTGCTGCTCAGGTTTCGATTGACACTTCTTCACTGCAATATGAAAATGACAGCCTGATGCGTGAGGCAGGCAATTGTGATGATTATTGTATTGCTTGTTGTGTTTCGATGATGGAAACCGGCAAAGAAATGCAATTTTTTGGAGCACGCTGCAATTTAGCTAAAGCTTTGCTAATGGCTCTTAATGAGGGTCGTGATGAAATCAGTGGTGAGCTAGTGGTGACTGGAATTGAAAAAATGCCAGCTGGCCCAATTAAATATGAAGAATTTATTAAGAGATTTAAGCAAACTGTAGCTTATTTAGCTAAAGCTTACGTTAATACCATGGACGTCATTCATTATATGCATGACAAATATTATTATGAAAAAGCTCAAATGGCCTTGATGGATACCGAGGTTAAAAGAAATATGGCTTTTGGTATGGCAGGATTAAGCGTAGTGGCAGATTCTATTTCAGCGATTAAATTTGCCAAAGTTACACCAATTCGCAATGAAGAAGGTTTGACGACTGGTTTTGAGACAGAAGGTGAATTCCCAATGTATGGCAATGATGATGATCGCGTTGATACAATCGCTCAGAGCTTGGTTAGCGATTTTAATAAAGAATTGGCTAAGCAACACATTTATCGTGATGCAACTCCAACTTTGTCGATTTTAACCATCACTTCTAACGTTGTTTATGGCAAGAAAACTGGTTCTACCCCAGACGGACGTAAAAAAGGTGAACCTTTTGCTCCAGGAGCGAATCCAATGCATGGTCGTGATCATTCAGGTGCAATTGCCTCACTAAATTCAGTGGCCAAGATTGATTATCATGATGCTAGAGATGGTGTTTCTAACACTTTTTCAATCGTGCCAAAAACCTTAGGTGAAAATAAGGAAACTCAGGTCAACAATCTTTTGGCAATGCTTGATGGTTACTTTAACAAAAACGCTCATCACCTAAACGTTAATGTTTTGAATCGTGAAACTTTGGAAGATGCTATGAAGCATCCAGAGAAATATCCACAATTAACCATTCGTGTTTCTGGATATGCGGTTAACTTTGTCAGACTGAGTGAGGCTCATCAACGAGAAGTCATTGCTAGAACCTTTCATGAAAGCATGTAATCTGAAAATCCATTCGATTGAAACCTTTGGGACTCATGATGGTCCAGGTATTCGTTTGGTAATTTTTGCACAGGGCTGTCTTTTTCGCTGTCTTTATTGTCACAACCCAGACACACAAGCTTTGGAAACTGATAAAACCAAAACGATTAAAATTAAAGAAATTCTTGAACTTTTAGAAAAGCAAAGAACCTATTTTGGCAAAACTGGTGGCTTAACGATTTCTGGTGGTGAGCCAACACTACAAGCCACTGGGTTAATTGAACTTTTCAAAGAATGCAAAAAAAGAGCTTTTAATACCTGTCTCGATACTTGTGGAGCAATTTATAGCCGAGAAGTGCAAGAGCTTTATGATTTAGCTGATTTAGTCATGCTTGATGTTAAACACATTGATGATGGCTGGCACCAAAAATTAACTGGGATGAGCAATGCTAATACTCTTAAAAACGCTGCTTATCGAGAAAAAACAGGCAAAGAATTGTGGTTGCGCTATGTTTTGGTGCCCGGTTGGACCGATCAAGAAGAACATCTGGAAACATGGGCTAAGTATTTTGCAAATTATAAAACTCTTAAAAGAGTAGAATTAATTCCTTATCATAAATTAGGAGTTTTTAAGTATGAGGCTTTGGGTCGTAAATATGAACTCGATGGAGTTGAGCCCCCGACAAAAACTGAGATTGCTAAAGCAGCAGAAATTTTTATAAAGTATTTAGGTAATAAAGTTGTGGTGGTTTAAGTCATCTCAATGAATAGAAAGGAAATTATGAATTTTGAAGCCCTTTTTTATCCAAAGTCGATCGCTATTGTTGGTGCATCTAGTAGAGAGAAAACAGTTGGTAATGACGTGGTTAAAAACCTTGTTAGACAGGGCTATGAGGGTAAAATTTATCCAATTAATCCGAAAATTAATAGGCTCTATGATTTGAAGGTTTATGAGAGTATTGAAAAAATTGCAGATAAAATTGATTTATTAGTGGTGGCTATTCCAGCTAAATTTGTGGCCGAAGAAATTCGTAAGTCTGCCGAAAAAGGCACTAAGGCTGTGATTGTTATTTCAGCTGGCTTCAAAGAAGCTGGCAATCTAGAACTAGAAAAAGAACTGGCTGAAACTTGCAATGAGCTTGAAATTACCTTAATCGGCCCAAATTGTTTGGGTGCAATTAATGCTGAGCATAGCATGAATGCTTCTTTCGCTGCCATCATGCCACCAGTCGGAGATGTAGCTTTCTTCTCTCAAAGTGGTGCTCTATGCACTGCAGTTTTGGATTATGCCAAAGATATGGGCATTGGTTTCTCTAAGTTTGTGAGTATTGGCAATAAAGCTGCTTTAGATGAGCTAGATTTAATTAAATATTTGCATGAAGATCCAAAAACCAAAGTCATTTGTCTTTATGCCGAATCTCTTGAAAATGCTCCAGAATTTATCAAGGTTTTACGTGAACTGAATAGAGGGGAAAATCCTAAACCAATTATTGTGCTTAAATCTGGTAAGACTAGTGCTGGTGCTGGAGCAATTGCTTCACATACTGGTTCTTTAAGCAGTGGAGATAGTGCTTACGAAGCTCTTTTTGCTCAGGCAGGGATTATTCGTGCCAATAGCATCAGCGAACTTTTTGATTTAGCTCAGGTTTTTTCGATGAATGAGCTCCAAAAAGTTAAAAAAGTAACTATCATCACTAATGCTGGCGGTCCAGGTGTTTTGACTACTGATGCAGTTGTAGAGAGTGGTTTGGAAATGGCTGAATTAGATCCTAAGACAGTTGCTAAATTGCATTCTTTTTTACCTGCTGCTGCTAGCACTCACAATCCAGTTGATGTTTTGGGTGATGCAGTAGGAGAGGTCTATGAAAAGACAATTAGTGTTTTAGCTAAAGATCCAGGCACCGATGCCATTATTCTTCTTTTGACACCTCAATCAATGACTGAGCCAGTTAAAACTGCTGAAGCAGTGGTAAAAATGCGTAAAACTAGCAAAAAACCAGTGGTAGTGAGTTTAATGGGCCGAGCTTTGGTAGCTGAAGGGGTAGAAGTTTTAAAAGAAAATAAAATTGCTTCAACTACTTTTCCAGAGCCAGCCGCAACAGCTTTGGCCAAATTTGCTAAATTTAGTGAATGGAGTAAAGAAAAGAATGAGTTAGCTTTAAGTTATGATGATGTTGATAAAGCTAAGGTGGCTACAATTTTCACGGAGGCCAAGAGTAAGGGGCAAACTTCTTTTCCAGAAGCAGAGGCAATGGAGATCATGAGGGCTTATAAATTTCCGCTAATGAAATCTGCTGTAGTTAAAAATGCCAAAGAAGCTTTAAGAATGATGCAAGAATTTAATTGCGAAGTGGCAATGAAAATTGTTTCTCCAGATATTTTGCACAAAAGCGATGTTGGCGGAGTTAGTTTGGGGGTTACTGCAGAGACTGTAGTTACTGAATATCAAGCAATGATAAAAAGAGTTGCGCAAAATAAACCTGAAGCAAAATTAGAGGGTGTTTTATTATTACAAATGGCAAAAAAAGGCACAGAGTTAATTTTGGGTATTAATAAAAATTCTTTAGGCACAATGCTAATGTTTGGTTTGGGTGGTATTTATGTAGAGATATTTAAAGATGTGAAATTTGCTTTTGCTCCGCTAACCAGAGCTGATGCTTTAAGTATGATAAATGGTTTACATTGTAGTAAATTATTAGAAGGAGCCAGAGGCGAAAAGGCAGTTGATAAAGAAAAAATTATTGAAGCTATTGGTCGCTTGTCTCAATTGGTAAATGATTTTCCAGAAATTGTTGAATTAGACATCAACCCTTTATTGGTTAATGCTGAAGGCACTAAAGTTTTAGATGCAAGAGTGGTGATTGAATAAGCTAAAGCCATCTGGTGTTATAATATTCTTTAAATGAAATCAGCTATTTATGCTTTTTCTGGCGATCCAATTACCTTCGGTCATCTTGATGTTATTCAGCGTGCAGCAGCAGTTTTTGATCGCTTGGTGGTAGCGATTGGTCTTAATCCTGCTAAAAAATATCTTTTTTCTCAAGAAAAACGCACTGAAATGGCGCGTAGATCCCTTTTGACTCTTAAAAATGTAGAAGTGAAATCTTTTCAAGGAATGTTGGTGGATTTTGCTTATGAAAATAATATTGATGTGATTGTCAAAGGAGTTAGAAGTGCTCAGGATTTTGAGTATGAGCAAAGCTTACACAGCTTAGGTGAAAGCCAGAAACTTGGAATAGATACTTTTATTCTTTTTGCTAAACCGTCATTGGCACATATTAGTTCAAGCGCGGTCAAAGAAATTCAGCAAGAACAAGGCTTAATTCAAGATTATGTGCCAAGCTATGTTAAACAATGCGTCGAAGCCAAGTTGAGTGAGCAATTCATTGTTGGTCTAACTGGTGAGATTGGAGTTGGGAAATCTTATCTTGGGCAAAAAATGGTAGCTTTGGCTCAAAAAATGGGTTTAGAAGCACATAACATTGAGTTAGATCATTTGTCTTGGCAAATTCAGTCAGATCTTAAAGAAGAAAAATATGAAGTAGTCAGAAAAAAAATTATTGATACTTTTGGTGCAGAAATTGCCAATAATGATGGCAGTATTAACCGTAAGATTTTGGGTGAAATTGTTTTTGCCAATCAAAAAAAATTAGATAAACTCAATGAAATTATGGAGACTCCAATTTTAGTGCGTTTACGTAGAGAGCTAAAAAATAAGAAAGGTTTAATTTTTCTTAACGCAGCTTTACTAGTTGAGGCACAAATGAGCCAGCTTTCTAATTACAACACGATTTTGCTCGGTGTGGATGAAAAAACTCAGCAAGAGCGACTTCTAGAAAGAGGATTAAACAAAGAGCAAATTAAAAGAAGATTAAAAAGTCAGTATGATTTTGCTAATAAGAAAAAGAATTTGCAAAAAGAAATTGAGATGAGCAAGCAAGGTAAACTTTGGACTTTGAATAAGAAAAATGTTACTGGTGAAGAAATGAAAAAACTATTAAATGAGCTTTTGCTTTATTTTGGCATCAATTAGAACACCTAGCTTGAATCTCACTAAAGAATAAATCGTTACACAGATAAGAAAAATATAAACGGGGAATCCCCAATGAGCAAAAGTCCAAGATTTAATTGTCAAGAGAGTTATTCCGGCATTAATCATGCCAAAAAGAAAAATTTTGTAGCTTTCTGATTCTGGTTGACGGTAAGATTTAACAACAGTTGGAATAGAAGCAAAACCATCAGCCAAAATAGCAAAGAAGATGGCTAAATTCCCTTCACCAGTTAACTGCCAAATAAGAATTGCAAAAAGAGAAATAGAGCCATAGACGTAGTCCATTTTATTTAATTTCCAGTATGATTTTTTGTTAACAAAAGAAGCAATGATAATTAAAAGAGGATTAAAGCCAGTCATAAAAGTCATTAATGAAGTTAATCCAACTCCTTTGTCTATTTCAGCAGCAAAAGCAATCATTGGGGCTAAGGTCCACAAAAACCAACTAACTCGATTAGGCTTAGTTTTGCCTTTGATGGTATCAATGAGATAAGTAAGACCACCGTAAAAAGATATTAAAGCTCCCAAAATAATAAATTTTTCATCTAGCATGCTTGCATTTTAGCACTAGCTTAGTTCTATAGAAATGGGGCAGTGGTCTGAACCAAGAATATCTTGATGAATTTCTGCTTTTTTAAGTTTTTTACGTAAATTTGGACTAATAAAGAAATAATCGATTCTCCAGCCAACGTTGCGTTGTCTAGCTCCAGATCGTTGGCTCCACCAAGAATATTGATCTTTTAGATCAGGATGGAGAGCGCGGAAACTATCTATAAATCCAATGCCTAGTAATTTATCTATCCAAGCTCTTTCTTCTTTGAGAAAGCCAGAAATCTGGCTATTTTCCTTTGGTCTAGCTAGATCGATTTCTCGATGAGCAGTGTTAACATCACCGCAAATGACAATGTTTTTTTCGGTTTTAAGTAATTCCTTTAGATAATCTAGTAAGAAATCATAATAAGCCATTTTGTAGGCGAGGCGCTCAGAAGAGGCTTTGCCATTGGGAAAATAAATATTGAAGAGAATAAAATTTTCAAATTTAGTAATTAAGGTTCGACCTTCGCGGTCAAATTTTTCATTGTTGAGACCAATTTTGACTTCGTAGGGTTCTTTTTTACTGTAAGTTATTACTCCACTGTAACCTTTTCTTTCTGCCCAAGCGAAATGACTATGAAAGTTTTCTAATTCAGTCAATTCAAAACCTAGCTGATCAGGAGAAGCCTTGCTTTCTTGCAAACAAACGATGTCAGCTTGATTGCTTTTCATCCAAGCAAAAAAGCCTTTTTTAGCAATTGCTCTAATGCCATTCACATTCCAAGAATAAATCTTCATAATATCGAAATTATAGCGTATATTTGAGCCTGTGTTATGAATCAATTTGATCACTTAGTTTTATTAACTCTTACTTACAGCAGTTGTTTCAACTTTGCTTTAAGTGAGAATGAGGTGGCAAGACGCTTAGTGAAAGGCGAAAAAAAATTGTTCTTTTCTAGAAATAAAATAAAGGTATCTTTAAAAAAATTGCTAGAGCAATCTTTAATTCAAAGTGATGGCCAATATTTTTATTTAGAAGCAAATAATTTGTTAAATAGAAAAAGTAAAGCTAAATTTGTAGAAAGTAAAAAAGCTGACGCTAAAGAATTTGTTAAACTAGCTCAAAGGGTTCCTTTTGTCAAAGCAATTGTTTTGACCGGTTCAACAGCTGTTGGCAATGCAGGCAAGAACGATGATTTAGATTTTATGATTATTTGTCAAAATAATACTTTATGGATTACAAGATTTTTATTAGTTATTTTAACCAAATTAAAAAACAAAAGACCTGGTATTCAGGAAAGCAGTTCTTGGTGCCTCAATCTTTGGTTAGATGAAAATGATTTGGCGATGGGAAAACAGAGAAGAAGTCTTTATGAAGCTTATGAAATTTTACAAATGAAATTTATTTTTGATCGCGGTTCTTACGAGCAACTTTTCCTCAATGCCAATCAATGGTTAAAAAAACATCTCTTTTTTTATGATAATTTTAAGTTTGGCAGATATAAAAGAGGAATGTCTTTTTCGCTATTCAATCGATTTATGTTTATAATCCAAAAACTTTATCGCCAGATTATTTTTGGTAAAGAAAACTTTTCCCTCAGCCCTACCCAAGCATTTTTTAATGAAATTTCATTTAAGGAAAAGCTGTTTGGAAGGTTGGAGAAGAAATTAGATGAAATTGGCAAACAAACTATCAGTTTTTGAGAATACTTGTTTAAAAGATAAAAAAAGAAATAGTTATCTCCTTAATTTCATTAAATTGACAGTTGAAAGAAGAACAAATGAACTCAGGTTATTGCAATTAAAAAAATTAACTAAAATAGCTCCATTGATAGATTTGGGAAAATTAACTGCTGGACTAGTGCATGATATTAGACAGCCATTGTCAGTATTGAGTCTAATTTTGCAAGACGCTAAAAGAAATAAAAACATAATTTCTAACTTGGACCAGGCCTTTTTAGCAATTGATAAGATTGATGATCTTTCAAAAATGAGTGCCTGCATACTTTTTAACGAATCAGAACTTGAAGTTTTCAATTTAAACTTAGAAATTAATAAGCTAATCAGTTTATTTGAATACAAATCTAGAACGAAAAAAGTAAAGATTATTTTCAAGCCCAGTAGAGATTATGAGCTTTATGCAGATAGAAAAAAATTAAATCAAGTTTTGGCTAATTTAATTTTAAATGCATTGGAATCTTATGAAAATTTAGAAAAAAGTGATAAAGACATATTTATTAAATTAATTAGAAAACCAAGAAATTTACTTATTAAAATTAAAGACTATGGCGTTGGAATAAAAAAAGAAAATTTATCTTTAATATTTGAGCCAAATTTTTCTTCTAAAATTAAAGAAGAGGCACTTGGTTTTGGGCTTTATGTTGGTCAAGAAGCAATGGCAAAAGGATATGGCACAAAGATTAAAGTTGAGAGTAAAGATAAATTTGGCTCAACTTTCACCTTGTTTATTAAAAGTAAATTTGTCTTAGATGAAAATAAAGCTAAGTAAAATATTTTTATAAAATTACCGCTTGCGCTGATTCTCAATTCTTGCTACTTTAATTATTGCTGTGGAACATAGTGAAAATCTATGACTGTGCCGCAACGGTAATTCCTTTTTAAGGATTAGTCCGATCTTCAGCAAAAGAGAAATCTTGACGAGCATCGAGGCTGTATATTTTACTGTCGATGCTCCCTAAAGGGGAGCTTTTTTGTTCAAAGAACCACGGCTATTAATATTATTAATAGTTATCTTCGTGGTTAATTTCTGCGAAGTAAGAAAGGTTTTTATGAACACAAAAGCTATCGAAATGGCAGGCAGTATTGGAATTGAGCTAAGCCAAATAAATTCAGAATGGACTTCTCTTCAAAGCATTGATTCTTCTTCAATATTAGAGAATGCAGGTAAGGAAGCAGGCATAGAAGATCGTCAGTGGCAAAAATTGCTTTCTCAAGCTGGTTCTTGGGTGATTGATGGTTTGGATAAAAAGATATTTGAAATACAAAATAAAGTAATTGAGCAAACAACTGCCATTGAGTTAAGAAAAATGTTTGGTGTTCCACTTTCATTGCTAGCAATGCCTGTTTTTGTAGAGTTGGCAGGAATGGAATTGGCAGCGAAAATTGATTTGAAAAAAGAAGCCATGATGACCTCTCAAATTTGGGAACAAATTAATAACAGAGTTTTATATATGGTTCAACTTTTCTTAGCAGAGCAAATCAATTTGGTCGAAGATGAAGAAAAAGCTCATCAGAGTGCTTTGAGTGAATCAAAGAAAGAAGCCGACGGAGTCTCTGGTTTATCAGAAACGGTGGGAGCTGTGGAGAATCAATTTGCTTCAAAGCTGGAAAAACTAAAAGATAAGAAAGAATCTTTAATAAGTGTTTTCAAAAAGATTGGTGGAGATTTAGTTAATACTGTTGAGAGAGCTTTTGAGACTACTGTTTTTAGTGCGAGTAGGCAAAGTACTGCTGTTACGGTGATTCAATAAACTTGATCCCGGGCCAGGATTTGAACCTAGAATAATTGATTCAGAGTCAATTGTGATGCCATTTCACTACCCGGGAGGGTAAATTTTAAGATTTTTTTATTCTCTGATTATATAACAAAAGCAGTTTTTTGTTCTACAGAGGATAAATATGAAAAAAATATTAATTTTAGAAAATGACTGGACTCTTTTATCTTCTTTAAGCGATTTTTTAAAAAAGAAGGGACATTTATCTTATTGTTCTCAATCTATAAAAAGAGCTGAAGAATTACTCAAAAAAAAGACCTTTGATTTATTTTTATGCGAAAGGGTTTTGCCAGATGGAGATACTTTAGATTTATTAGAAAAAATGAAAGAAAGAAAGCTTTTTACGAGAGTTTTAGTTTTTAGTTCTAAAAAATCTTTAGTAGATCGGATTGCTACATTAAAATTAGCAGATGATTTTATAGCCAAACCATTTAATTTTACGGAATTAACTTTAAAAATAAAGAATATCTTATGTTTAGAAAAAATAAGAGATCAAGATTTTTTTGAAAATTCATTTCTCTCGCTTAAAGAAGATAGTTTTTTTACTGATAAAGTAAATCATTTTCGTCCTCAAGAATTAAAAATTTTAGAATGTTTCTCTAAGCATAGAAATTTTGTTATTTCGTATGAAACCATATCCTCTTATGTTTGGGGCTATAAAGAAACAATTCCTCTTAAAAAAACAATTAGTGTTTATATTAGAAGAATAAGAATAAAGCTTCCAAATAATTTTAAGATAGAAACAATTAAAAATAGAGGATATAGATTTATTAATTTAAAGGAAAAATAATTCTAAAAGTGGCACCTTTATTTTTTTTAGAAATAATTTCTAATTTAGCTTTAAATTCCTTTTCTAAAATTTCATTAATTTGGAACATATTTGAATTGGAGTTTTTTTCTCTAAATAAAAACCCTTTTTGTTTGACTAGTGCTTTTTCTAAAAAAGACAGGCCAATTCCTCCACCCGTTATACTTATTGAAAGTTTTTTTGAACTTTCGATATTGCTAGTAATTAGAATTACTTTATTTTCTGAATTGCTATTTGGATAAGCTTGTTCTGCATTCTTTATTAGTTTGTTTAGTAATTCTTCAAAAATATATTTTTTGCCAGGAATTCTAATTTCATTAGGAAGATCAATTTTCAAAATGTAAACAAACTTCTTTTGCTTGATACGTAAAATGTTGGTGGTTTTTATAATTATTTCTCCAACATTTTTCATGATGGAGAAATTTTAAAACTTCAACTTAAAATTTATTTAAAATTCTCTTCTTTTATCTCCCAAATCTCTAAACAAGGTGCTCCGTTTGGTCGGCAGAAGCTCTTGAGGAGGTCTGCTTCGGGGAGTTTCATTTCTAGGCGATGAGAATTAACTATTAATAATTTGTTGTCAAAATCTCTGGCTTTTTGCCAAAACTCAGCGGGAATTTCTCTAACTGGTTGACCGATGCCTTCGACGTAAATATTTTCAACGTTTTGATTATGGAGATTGAGCAAGATACCATCTGGGAGAGTGCCAAAATAGCCCTCGGTGGCGACGGCTACCCTTTGTGTTTCGGCTAGCTCTTGGATATAGGAGACCGATTCTTTGATGCCATGTCCTGAAGCCCAGCTTTCGAGAAACTGTTCTCGATCGACTCTGCTTAGTTGTAGCTGATCGACTTTGAAGTAAGATGTGGAGATAAATAAAATCGATGGTAAGATAATTAAAAGCAAAAATAGATACTTGAAGATTTTCTTGTTGAAATTTTGTAGAGAAATAGTTGCTGAAGCAATAAAAAATAAACTACTGGGTAGGATGTAGCGAGGGTAAATAATTCTTCCGAGCAAAGCCAAAGGGAAAATAAAAATTAAACCAGATAAAAACAGAACCACTTGTTTACGTCTGGTTTTAGCTGAAAGCGGCAAGGCTAAGAGCAAAATCACTGGTCCCAGATAATAAATGAGTTGTTCGTAGAAGAACTGACTGTTTTGCCAAAAAATCGTAAAAATTTCAGTGGACAAAATCACAGAGCGAGGTTGCAAAAAATTCCCTCCAACAGCAAATAATTGACTGAAAAGCGGTATTATTCTAAAGCTATAAAAAGCCAATCCAGCCAAAAGCAAGCCTACACTAATTTTAATGCTTTTATTAATGATTAATTTTAAATTCAATTTTTCTTCAAAAAAAATCGCTAAGTAAAAGACTGGCATGAAGAGAAGAGCTGGGGTTTTACTCATAATGCTTAGTAAGAAAAAGAAAGCAAAAGGCAAAATTGGCCAGATCTTTTTATTTCTAATTATTAAGAGAGCAAAATAATAAGAAATAATCAGATTGGCAAATAAGAGCCCATCAGTTAAAGCCATGCGATTATAGAAAAAAGTAAAAGGACTAATAATTGCTAAGAACATGGCCAGATGAGCAGCCTTCTTTTCCTTGATTTTTCTCATGATTAAGAAAATCATTGAAACACTTACTCCTCCGACTAAAACCGCTAATAACCTAGCCGCGAAAAGCTGGTCAGTAATTAATTTCAAAAAAGGCAACATCAGCCACATCAGTAGAGGGGTTTTACCATCATTCATTGGATAAAAAAGATAGCGATTAAAATCATCAATAATCAGTTGTGACCAGCGAATATAGATTGATTCATCAGCAAAAACTGGTAAAGAAGTTAAATGAAAAAGATGCAAGGCAAAGTATAAAACAAGCAAAGCTAAAAAGAAAAAAAGAGTTTTATTTTTCACTTCTTCTATTAAATAGGAAAAAGGTAGCACTAAGCAAGAGGTAGAAGCTAGGGATTAGCCAAGTAATGGCTTTTTGCAGGCTTTCCAAACTACTTGAATCCAAGTGAAAACTCATCCAAGGCAGATAGTACATCCAAGGTAAATAGCGTAGCAATGAAGAAAAGGAAAAAACGATTAATAAATTTCTGAGAAATTTATTTTTGATTAAAGGTAAAAAGATTAGAGACCAAAGTAAATACCAAGGTAAAAACTGTTTGGATCTTTCAGTTAGCAATGGAGCGAACATTGCTAAAGCCATTAAATCGTAGGTAGGGAATTTGCCTAGTCTTCCTAGCCTATTTTTGAGTGCTAAATAAATTATTAGAGGTAACAAAACAATTGTGGCAAATTTAATAGAAATTGATACAGTAAGCAAAACAGCAATTAAGATAATCTTGAAAATTTTTTTCTTTTGTAAATTAGTCGCTAGATAAACAGCTAATAAAGCTGGAGCCAGCATCCATAGATCATTATGAGCACTGCTGAGAATTTCAATTAAAAGTAATGGATTTAAAAAGAATAAAGCTAATTTAAAATAGTTAGCTTTCTTGAAAAACTTTTCACTAATCAGCAGAGCTAGAATTAAGGAAAGAAAAGCAAATAGTTTAAAAACGATAAAGGTGGAAAGAAATTTCCCCAGTCCAGCTAGATATGGCAACAGTGACAAAGTAGTCCAACCATAACCATATGGAGCCGGGGTGTGAATGTTGTTCATGAAACGCAACATCGGATCATTAGGAAAATTAATGGCAGTTTGAACATGTGGATTAGCCCCATACTCGATGATCATTTTTGCATTAAAAATATAATTAAAAAGATCGTGAGAGAGGGCGTTGTAAGAAAAAATTAGGGGCAAACTGACAATGATTAGAAACTTCCAAAAATTTTGGCGAACATCAAGTTTTAAGCCATGCCAATTTTTAAGGATAAGCAAATAATTAATGAAGATCAAAGTGATTAGAACGCCATAGAAAATAGTTCTAAAATTTTGTAATGGTAAAACATGTTGCCAAAGATAAGTTTGAAGAGAAACAAAAAAATTAAGATTCAGCAAAGTCAGATTAGGATCGGTCAAAACAAAAGAAAAAATCGCAAAAACAACAAATAAAAAAAAATAACTTTTAAGTAAAAAACTTTTCATTTTTTTGGATACTTGCCATTTAATTCAGCCATTCTGATTCGCAAAATATCAGCAAACATCAAAATGGAATCTCTCACCGGACTAACTCTATTACTTTGGAAGTGTTTCCATAAAATTGGTACCTCCTTCATTGCAAACCCATATTTTTTAGCTAAATAGAGTAGCTCTACATCAAAGGCACCAGTAAAAGCATCTTGGCGTTCATTTTTACCAGAGTAAATGTATAGATTATTAAACAGTTTTTCAGTAGTTCTCTCTGAAAAAAGCTTAAAGCCACACTGACTATCTTGAATGCCGGAAAGAGCCAATAGCTGAACGAGATAGTTAAAGCCTCTGCCCATCAGATGGCGATAAAAAGGCTCTTTTTCTCTTTTGGCGCCAATTATTTCTCTAGAGCCAAAAATGACTTCATATTCGCTATTATATTTAAGCAATTTACGAACTTCTCGAAGCGGAGTTGATTGATCAAAATCAGAGAATAAGCGCCAAGCACCATTGGCTTTGAGCATACCAGACTTAACAGTTGGACCTTTACCTTTGTGTTGATTCAAAATTAGTTTAATACGCTCATCTTTTCGACTAAATTCTTCTAGAGCTCTGATGGTTCCATCAGTACTACCATCATCAGTCAGAATTAGCTCCCAAGATTTTTGATAGTCCCTCAGAAATTGGTAAACTTCTTCAAGAATACCACGTCTAATATTTTTCATTTCATTGTAGGAGGGGAGTACAACCGACAAATATGGTTTCATAAAATTTATTTATTATAACTAGTTAAAACACTAATTTCTGGACCATTTTCCATTTGAAAAACTTCGTCAATAGTTCTACTTGGAAAAACAACTACTTCATAGAGAGATGTATCGAAAATATCATTTCTAACTTCTTTTTCATCATTAATAATAAAAAGTTTAGTGGCTAATTGATGATCTTCAAGTTTGACTATTTTGTTTTCTTTAGTACTTAGAAAATATCGATAACTCATGCCATAAGAATCTTTAGATGGGGAAAAGAGAACAATATTATATTTTTCATCTTTATTAACTCTTCTATAAATCTCATCGCTAGTTTTACTCATGTCTCCTGGTTTCCAGCCAGCGTCTTTAATTGAATATCTACTTATATTACTTGAAATAAAAAATGCTAAAAATGGCAAAATAATTGCCAACATTAACCATTTATTTTTAAATTTAGCAAAGAAAAGGCCGTAAAGAATATAAACAAAAGGAAATAGATAGGCGATGTAGTGTTCATAAACCTCATGCTGGTAAAGACTAATGCCAATTATGCCAGGTAACAAATAAGCTAATAATACGATCTCGCTATCTTTGATTTTATTTTTATTTTTAACTAAATAAAATACGCTTGAAAGCAAAAGAAGATATAAAAGTGGATAATTTATTTTGTTAGCTGCAAAGCTTGGTTCAAAAAGAATTTGTGAAGCGCGATTTTTCAGATCGATTGTTACAAATTTAGTAATTGCGCCAAAACCTTCTCGACCCTTTTTTCTTTGTAAGTCAAAGCTCTCTTCCTTAACTAAAATCTTTGTGAAAGATTTGGCATTTGTGAAGTCATGCTTGTAATCAAAAAGCATGAGGGGAGTTAGAGAAATTATGAAAATAAGAACTGCTAGCGCAACATGTTTAAAAAACCTTTTTTCTTCGACAAAGAAATGTTTTTTGTTATTTTTAATTTTAGCAATGAGTTGGATTAAGAATACAATTCCTGCTCCTGATAAAGAGAGCAGAGTTACATAGTGCAATTGAATTAACAGGCTAAAACAAAGTGAAACCAAAAGCCAATATTTTGTATTTTTTTTCCAAGCTAAAAAAGTGAAATAAAACATCAATAAACTAAAAAATGGGGCGATGTTTGGGTTCCAACTAAAACGGGCAAGATTAACCACGCCGGCCGACAAAGTGAAAAAAATTGTCGATATATAAGCAGTTTTTTTGTTAAAAAGTTTTTTAGTAATTTTGAAGAGCAAAAAAACTGTTAGAACACTTAAGCCAGCCACGGCATAAACTGGCCCAATTGGATTTGGGTAAGACAAGAACAAAAATGGCAACATAAAATAATAATAAAAAGGTCCTAAATACATGTTGCCAATACTAGTTACTGGACCAATAAAAACAGGATCTTTTTCTTTAAAAATTTGTGAAACTACTAAAGCATCTCTTCCCTGATCTCCTTGAAACATAAAAGTGTTTTTGAGATTAAAGAAACGTAAGAATATGGCTAAAGCTAAGATAAAAAATAAAAATAAGTATTCTTTTTTTATTTTTCTAATAGAGTCAAACATGGTTTTATTTCTTCTTTTTCCAAACAAAAGTGCTGTAAGCGAAAAAATTCCAGAACATACCAACTAGAATACCCACCACTGCAGATATAACGCCCGTATCAATTATGTAGTTAACAATTGGTAGAGTAAATACAGGTTTAAGACCAATGGTAGCAGAAGTAAAGTAAGCAATGGCACTCTGAATTAAGATTGAGCCACCAGAAGATAAATTAAAAGTGAGAAAACTCATTGGAATCTGACTGGCTTTTAACTTACGATCCTTAAAAGTCCAAAGATTGCTCCAAATAAAATTCGAGACGATAGCTGTTTCAATGGATAAAAAATTAGCAATCACGAAGCTTTTTTCTGATGAAAATGGTATTCTCCATAAAGATAAGGCGATTAGTTGAACCAAGGCTCCAAACCCTCCAACAATGGCAAATTTCACCACTCTCATCTCTAAAATTTCTTTTATTCTAACCTTCATAAGATATAACAAAGTATTTTTGATATACTCTGGCCCTATTTTACTATTACCTACTACTCGATCTTTAAATTCAAAAGGCACTTCTGCAATTTTGAAATTTTTACGCAAGGTTTTATGTAAAAAACCTATCTGAAAAGTATAACCTGAAAAACGATCATCATGCAATTCATCTTCTATAGATAGGTATACTTCCTTTTTGATTGCTCGAAAGCCTGTCGTCCAATCTCTGATTGAGAAGTCCAGCATCAAAAAATTAATAAAAGCGTTTCCGACTATGCTTAAAAATTTACGATGTATGCCCCAGTTTTTAGGAATAGAGCCACCCTTAATGTATCTAGATCCTAAAACAAGGTCGTAGCCCTGATCAATCTTTTTTAAAAAAGCAGGAATTTTTTTAGGATCATGAGAGAGATCGGCATCAAACTCAAAAACTAAGTCTGCTTTTAATTTAGCAAAAGCATGATTCATGCCAATCAAATAAGCCCCACCTAAGCCAGATTTTTTTTTATTGATTAATAATTCAAGAAATCTAAACTTTTTTTGTAAACTTTTCACGAGGATTGCTGTGCCATCTGGAGAACTATCGTCAACTACTAAGATTTGCATTTGCCAATTTTTAATGCTTTTAAAAATTTCAGCAAGAGACTGGATGGTCTCTGCAATATTACCTTTTTCATTATAAGTGGGAATAATGACAACGGCTTTTTTCATCTTAGTTAGGATTTTTACTTTCAAATTCTATATCTTGCGTCACCATCAAAGTAACCAATTCTTCAAAACTAACTGAAGGCTCCCACTTAAGAATCTTTTTAGCTTTTTCTGGATTGCCAATTAATAAATCAACTTCGGCTGGACGATCATATTTTTTATTATGTTTAACGTATTTTTGATAATCTCCTAGACCTGCAACTCTGAAAGCAATTTCCAAGAATTCTCTGACACTATGAGTTTCACCAGTAGCAATCACAAAATCATCGGCTTTATCTTGCTGTAACATTAACCACATGGCTTTGACGTAATCTTTGGCATAGCCCCAATCTCTCTTTGCATCTAAATTGCCCAACTCAATAAAGTCTTGTTTACCTAGTTTAATGCGAGCCACAGCATTACTAATCTTACGTGTTACGAATTCTAGTCCGCGACGAGGCGATTCATGATTGAAAAGAATACCAGAAACAGCAAACATATCGTATGATTCTCGATAGTTAACCGTAATCCAATGTCCATAGACTTTGGCTACGCCATAAGGTGAGCGGGGGTAAAAGGGAGTATTCTCATTTTGAGGAACTTCTCTAACTTTGCCAAACATTTCACTTGAGCTAGCTTGATAGAATTTAGCTTTTGGACAAGCCAATCTCATAGCATCTAAAACTCTGGTTACGCCAATAGCGGTAAATTCTCCAGTTAAAACCGGCTGCTCCCAAGAAGCTTTAACAAAAGACTGAGCAGCTAAATTATAAATTTCATCTGGCTGGATATCTTGCAAAGCAAAAGTTAAAGAATGTTGATCAATTAAATCTCCAGAAATAAGTTCAAGGTTTGGATTGTGAATAATAGATTTAATGCGATCGAAATTTTGAGTACTAGTGCGACGGGTTAGGCCATAAACTTTATAACCTTTTTCAAGCAAAAGCTCGGCTAAATAAGAACCGTCTTGTCCAGTAATGCCCGTGATAAAAGCTTTTTTCATATGTTTTCTCTCCAATAATTTAAAATTCTTTCTAAAGTTTCTTTTAATTGGTGATTTTGTTGCCAACCTAAATTTACAATCTTTTCATTGTCGCAAACAAGGCTATGAAGGTCAACTGGGCGAATTTTATTTGGATCTATTTCAACCTTAATTTCTGCCTTAGCTAAGTTAATCAATAAATCTAGAACTTCTCGGATGCTGTGCCCTTGACCAGAACCAATATTATAAACTTCATTGTTTTGACCCTTTTCCATAATTAAGATGTAGGCATTAACGACATCTTTAACATCGGAAAAATCTCTAATACTATCAAGATTGCCAACTTTGACGGAATCTGCTTCACCTTTTTCGACTTTAACCACCGCGGCTGCAAGATCAGCAACGACAAAACCAAGGGTCTGTCTTTCGCCAATATGATTAAAAGGTCTTACTCTAACAATATTAAGTCCTTCGCTTTTGACAAAAGAATAAGCCATCATATCTTGAATCAATTTAGATAAAGCGTATGGATTATCTGGACCAAGAGTAGCTTTTTCATCAATGGCTTGATCATTGTCATTAGCAGCATAAACAAGAGCAGTGCTAACATGAAGTAGTTTGGCTTGTGGAGCGTGAGCCTTAATGGCTTCAAGCAGATTTAGTTGAAGATTGGTGTTCATTTCCAAAATGAACTTACGTTTTTCGAAACTATCTCCAACACTTGCTAGTGAGGCTAAATGATAGATTTCATCTGGTTTCACTGCTGCAATTAAATCTTGAGTGGCTTGATAGTCAGTTAAATTAATTTGGTAAATATTTTTTTCATCGACGAATTGTTTGACAAACTCACCCTCATCTCGATAAGAAGTTAAATGAATGTTTCTTTCACCTCTTTTATAAAGCTCTTCAACTAAATGCGAGGCTACAAAGCCAGTGCCGCCAGTGATTAAAATAGTTTTCATATTGAATCCATTTTCCTTTATCTTTTACCAATGCCCAAATATTGATATTGCCAATTTTTAACTCTTTCTGGATTAAATTGATTACGACAGTCAATGAAAGTTTGTTTTTTGTTATTTTTAACTTTAGAAAAATCAAAACTAATAATCTCTGGCCATTCAACTACTGCCATAATGATGTCAGCATTTTCACAAGCTTCTTCAATCGAGGAAAATTGTTGATGATTGTCGGTTGCTAGAGGATTATATTTAGCCATTGGATCGTAGCTTCTGACTTTAGCTTTTTTATCGCTTAAAAATGGAATAATTTTTGTCGACGGAGCTTCTCTCATATCGTCAGTGTTAGGTTTAAAAGATAAACCCAAGATGGCAATAGTTTTGTCTTTGAAGCCACCCGACTCTTCAGCAAATTTCTTTAGAAGTCTGAAGATGCGATCTTTATTGATTTCATCAACGCGATTGAGTAAATTACCACTTTCCCCAACAGTGCGTGAATAAGCGGCCAATTCCTTAACATCTTTAGGGAAGCAAGAACCCCCATAGCCTAAACCTGGATACCAGTAGTGTTGGCCAATTCTTTTATCGTAACCAATAGCCTTAATGACTTCTTCAATATCAGCGCCATTTTTTTCACAAAGATTAGCAACTTCATTAATAAAAGTAATACGAGTAGCCAAATAAGAGTTGGCAGTGTATTTGGCCATTTGTGCCGAAGCGACTTTACAATGAACAACTGGAGCTTTAAGCGTTTTGTGCAATTCTTCTAATTTTGTAAAGACGAAGTCATCTTCAGCACCAATGACAATTCTGTCAGGATTAAGAGTGTCAAAAACAGCTGAGCCTTCTCTTAAGAATTCTGGTAAAGAAGCACCATAGAATTTAGTTGATATTTTTTCCTTGATGACAGAGATCACTTTTTCTAAAGTTCCTGGAGGAACAGTTGATTTAATGACTACAATGGCATTTTCTTTAAGATAGGGAGCAAGCGATTCTGCACTAGCTAAGACGTATTTTAAGTCAGCTGTGCCGTCTGAAGCCGATGGAGTTCCAACAGCGATAATGATGATTTCTGCCTCATTGATGGCTTCTTGATAAGAAGTGGTAAAACGTAATTTTCCTTTAGCTTGCTGTTCTAGCAATAATTCCTGCAAATCTGGTTCATAGAAAGGCACTTGGCCTTTTTCTAAGAGTTTAATTTTATTTTCATCAATATCTAAACCAATGACTTGGTTTCCGAAAGAGGCGTAGACTGCAGCTGAGACAACCCCTACGAAACCAGTGCCAATAACTGTTACTTTCATAAATTAACTTTCTATTTTGTTTATCTTGTATAATAGCAGAGAACATATCTAATTTATCACGATTTTATGAAAATTAATATTTTAACTATTTTTCCAGATTTCTTTAAGACTCCTCTTGAAACTTCGATCTTAAAGCGTGCTTTGGCTAAAGAAGCGATTGAGTTTAAGATTATAAATTTGCGTGATTTTGCGGAGGGTAAACATCAAACTACCGATCAGCGACCTTTTGGTGGTGGTCCAGGCATGGTCATGATGATTGAGCCTATTGATAAGGCTTTGCAGTCTTTAGGTCTTAGTAAGGGTCAAAAAAATAAAAGAATTCTTTTAACTTCTGCCAAAGGTAATTTATTTACTCAAGAAGTAGCCAGAGATTTTTCTTCTTTAGATGAATTAACCTTAATTTGTGGTCATTATGAAGGAGTTGATGAAAGAGTTGCTTTGTACTTAATAGATGCAGAAATCAGGATTGGTGACTATGTTTTAACCGGTGGTGAAACAGCTTCTTTAGTTATTGCTGACGCCGTAACAAGGCTAATTCCAGGTGTTTTAGGCAACGAGCTAAGTAATCAAGACGAATCACATAGCCAGCCTGGTAAAATGGCTCATCCACAGTTTACCAAACCAGTTGAATACAAGGGTTGGAATGTGCCAGAAGTTTTACTTTCTGGAAATCATCAAAAAATTAAAGATTGGCGCACTCACTAATTACTTCTTTGATAGTTTTTTGCTTAAAATCTAAAATATTTTTGATTTTATCAATATTTAAAGCAGTATTTTTTTGATAAGGACGGTTGCTTGTCTCTAAATATTTAGCCAAAGAACCTGCTTTAAGATCAAAATTAAGAGCAAACTTTTCATTAATAAGCTTGGCAAACTCAAAGTCTGTCCAGGATTCACCAGATGTAGCGTGATAAATTCCGGTCATTTTTTTATTAATTACAAAGTCGATAATTTTAACGAAATCATTAATATAAGTTGGTCCGAAGTAATGATCACTAAACTGTGGATAAAGTTTGTTATTTTTCATGCCGTCTATAATTCTGTGCAAGGTGTCAACTTTTTCAAAAGCATCACTTCTGAAAGGTTGGTCGATACGCAAAATTGTCCAATCAATATTACTATTGGTAATGGCTTCCTCAGCCAAAGCTTTAGTTTTGCCATACCATTCAATTGGGTTAGTTTTGTCAGTTTCGACATACATTTCTTTTTTTTCACCGTCAAAAACATAAGCAGTGGAAAGGTGAATCAGATGTTTGCCTGTTTCTGCACAAGCTTTAACTAAGTTTTCCGTACCTCTCACGTTAACCGCATAACAAACTCCATTTACATCTCCAGTTTGTTGCCAAGCTCCGGTGACATCAGTGTAAGCTGCCATATGAACTACGAATTTAGAATCTGAAGTAGATAAAACAGACATGACTTGTTTTTCGTTGGTAATGTCAATTGGTCTAGATTCGTTGCGTAGATCTAAATTATCAAATTCATATTTATCTGCAAAATCTTTGACAAATCTAGAGCCAACTAGTCCGTTTAAACCAGTACCGAGAAGAGGAATTTTATTATCCATGATGAAACCTTTCTTATGTGTCGTATTGTTTATTAAAATAAGCTTGATTGTTTGTTTTGAGTGGTCTCCACCAATTTTGATTATTTTGATACCAAGCCACAGTTTTTTTTAAGCCTTCTTCCAAACTCACGCTAGGTTGCCAACCCAAAGCTTCTTGGGTTTTTGTAAAATCAACACTATAACGACGATCGTGACCAGGACGATCTTTGATATACTCGATGGCATTTTCGTCTTTACCCATAATCTTAATAATCATTTTGATCAGATCAAGATTATTAACATCTTTATAAAGTCCACCGAAAAGATAAGTTTTGGCATTTTCGCCATTTTGTAAGATTAGATCGATGCCTTTACAGTGATCTTGAACATAAAGCCAGTCCCGCACATAAAGTCCATCACCATAAATAGGGACTTTTTTATCATCAATTAAATTGGTGATGGCTAGGGGAATCATTTTTTCTGGGAAATGATATTCGCCATAATTATTAGAGCAGTTGCTTAAAGTAAATGGTAGACCATAGGTGTCGCCATAAGCGCGCACCAGATGATCAGAAGCGGCTTTTGAGGCAGAATAAGGACTATGAGGATTATAAGCTGTTTCTTCATTGAATTTTTCATTAGAGCCAAGTTCTAAAGCTCCAAAAACTTCATCAGTCGAAATATGATGAAAACGTTTGACTTTGTGTTTGAGAGCGGCGTCTAGTAAAACCTGTGTGCCGAGAATATTAGTTTCAAGGAAAATAGCAGGTTCCATGATGGAACGATCGACGTGAGATTCGGCAGCAAAATGAACAACCACGTCTACGTCTTCCATAATTTTATTGACGAGCTGACCATCTCTAATGTCACCTTGAATAAATTTATATTGAGGATTGTTTTCAATATCCTTTAAAGTGCTGAGGTTGCCGGCATAGGTCAATAAATCTAGATTAATAATTTTATCTTCAGGATGATTCTGGAGATAATAATGAACGAAGTTGGAACCGATAAAACCAGCACCACCAGTGATGAGTAAAGTTTGACTTTGCATAATTAAAAATCCATTTCTTCTATTTTAGTTTCTAGTTTTTCTAGCTTGTTTTCTAAAAGTTTGTATTTTTTCTTTTCCACACTCAGAGAAGACTGATAAAACCCTGCCATAAAAGCTAAGACGATAATTGCAACCAGCATCAGACGAATAAGATTTTTAGTTGAAGATGGCATTGATACTTTCTGTAAATTTAATTTGATCTTTTATTTGATAGATCCATTGTTGTTTACTCTGCCAGAGCGGAGGATTGAAGATGACTCCGTTTTCATCATCTGGATAAATGCTTAATTGATGCTTTTCAAAAGAAATCTCTGTAGAAGTATTTTTACTTATATAATCAATAAAAACAGTTCCAATTTGGATAATTTCTTCAGTACTAATATTTTTAGCGAAACGATCTAGATAAAAACGATAGAGCTGCCCAAATACTTCTGGGTTTCTAGTTTTTAAGATTTTATCAAAAATAGCTTCTAAAACTAATTGCTGTCTTTGAGCTCTTGCTTCATCAGTGCCCTCATCTCCCTCGCTGTGGCGACTACGCATGTATTTCAAAGCCAGACTGCTATCCATTTCTTGAAAGCCAGTCTTAAAACTAACCTCTTCATAAAGTAATTTAGGATCAGTAATTTCACTAACATCTACATCTTGAATTGGGAAAAGAGGATCGGTAAAAGCAATTGGCACGTCAATTTCTACTCCACCAAGGATATCAATCATTTTTTCTAAATCTTCAATGCCCATGACAATGGTGTGATCTGCCTTAAAATTGCTAATTTCAGCAATGACTTCTTCTGGGAATTTCTCTGGAGTTTCTGGATATCTATCTTTGCCATAAAAATATAAAGCGTTAATTTTAGTCTGATAATTTTCTACGTATAAATCTCTTGGCAAGGAAAGAGTTTTGATTTTGCCATTTTTAAAGTCTGCTTGTAAAAGCATGACTGTGTCAGTTAGTTCTGGATCTCCATCTCTGCCACTGAGCTTATCGGTTCCTAGGATTAAAAAATTATATTTTTGAGCTAATTCCGAGACATTATTTAAATTATCTTGAAATTGATTTAGAGAAATCGAAGCGGTATCAAGAACTTCTTCTTTGCTAAGTTCAGCTGCCTTGGCGAAGTCTTTAATGATTTTGTTAGTTTTGATGCTAAAGTAGATAAAAAGTGAAATAAAACTTAAAAATAAGAGTCCAAAGAACCAAAGTATCAATTTAAAAATAAGACTTGGCTTCTTATACTCGAGAGTAACAGTTAAATCTTGTTTCATTAAACTTGAGTATATTGGAAAAGTCGCTTATTTTCAAAGAGAAAAAAGTCGAATAGAATGAAAGTTAATATGGATGAACACGAAATTTTACCAACTGATGACCTGACAAGTGAGTTGAGTGGTGAGGAAATTGCAGAAATTAAGAAAAAATCCGTCAAGGGTGTTGTCTCTTTTTTCGCACGAACCATAATTTTGCAAGGAGTTGGTTTGGTTTCAGCCTTCATATTAAGTGCTTTTCTATCTCCAGAAGATTTTGGTATTTTTGGGATTGTTACGCAAATTATTGCTTTGCTTGTTTTCTTTTCTGACATCGGATTAGCAGCAGCTCTAATTCAAAAAAAAGCTGAGCCTACGGAAGATGACTATAAAACGGCTTTCACAGTGCAATTAATTTTGGCTTGGACAATTTTCTTTATTGTTCTGGCAATTATTAAATTAGGTTTTTTAAATGTAAAAATTGGCAACGAAGGAATTCTAGTACTTTTAGCCTTGGCAATTTCTTTTCCTTTGGCAACTTTCAAAACCATTCCTTCAATTATTCTTGAGAGAAAATTAGACTTTAATAAATTAGTTTTGCCACAAATTTTTGAGCAAGTGGTTTTTCATTCAATTTTAATAGTTATGGCCTGGAAAGGTTATGGCGTAGCTTCTTATTTTTATGCTATTTTATTTCGTAGCGTCATTGGTTTAATAGTGATTCAAATTTTGCAACCTTGGTTTCCAAAAATTAAAATTGATAGGCAGTCACTCAAAGGTTTACTTAGTTTTGGTTTCAAATTTCAACTCAATGATTTTTTAGCCCGCATCAAAGATCAGCTTTATTTCTTGGTTCTAGGAGCATTCTTGCCACTTAAAGATTTTGGCTACATGCAGTGGTCAAAAAATTGGTCTATGTATCCATATAATTTAACTGTGCAGAATGTCATGTCAATTACTTTTCCAACTTTTTCGAGATTACAAAATCATAAAGATTTACTTAAAAAAGCCATTGAGAAATCACTTTATTTTATTTCTTTATTTATTTTTCCAATCTTAATTGGCATGTCTATCTTTATTTATCCTTTAACTGAGCTGGTGGATAAATACACTAAATGGCAGCCAGCGATCTTTTCTTTTGTTTTATTCTCACTTAGTGTGGCTTGGTCGGCAATTTCAACTCCACTTATTAATAGTCTAAATGCGATTGGCAAGATTAACCAAACTTTGAAATTAATGACCATGTGGACTGTTTTAACTTGGGTTTTAACTCCAGTCTTAGTTTGGAAATTTGGTTTTAATGGCGTAGCTATTGCTGCTTTTTTAATATCTTTTACTTCTATTTTTTCAGTATTCATGACCAAAAAATATGTAGCTATAGAAGTGATGAGAAATATTTGGCCACAATTAGTAGCAAGTCTTTTTATGGCTGTTTTTGGATTTTTAGGAATCAAATATTGGGGCTTAAGTTATCGTAATTTCTTTTTTGGTGGTTTTGCTTCATTTTTACTTTATGCTGTGGTGTTTTTTGTCTTATCTAAGAATAGGTTTTTAGAGGAAATTAAAAGTTTAAGAAAAAATTTATGAAGAAGAATTTTTTGCTTTATTTAATTTTTTTTCTTGTCTTGTTTAGTCATTTTTTTCTTTTAAAAGATGGGGTTATTCCTTTTCAATTTGATCATGGTAAAGATTCTCTAGCAGTCATGGACATGTGGTTAAATAAAAACCCCAAATTAATCGGTCCGTGGACGAGTATTCCTGGTTTGTATTTTGGTCCAGCTTGGTATTATTTACTCTTGCCAGCTTTTCTAATTGGGGCTTGGAATCCAGTCTCTGCAGTTTGGTTGATGGTTTTATTACTTTTGGTACAAATTTATTTAGCCTATCGTTATTTAGGTAAAGAAGAAGCCTTTATTATGGCGACTGCACCAATGTGGTTAATGATTTCTACTAGTGCTTGGAACCCATTCCCAATGACTTTTGTTTCACTTATTATTTTGATAATTTTAAAAATTATCAAAGAAAAGAAAAAGTTTACTAGGCAACAATTATTTTTATTATTTTTTACCGCTAGTTTAGGTTGCCATTTTTCGACTGCCTTTGCAGTTCTTTATCCTTTATTAATTCTTTTTTCCTTTTTTATAAATAAATTTAAATTAAATTTTAAAGAAATTTGTTTAGCCATTTTTGCCTATGCTCTTCCTTTTTCTCCACAATTATTGTTTGAATTAACTCATAATTTTTTAGAGACAAGAGCAGTAATTGCTTATTTCAAAGTAGGAGAAGCGCATAGTTTTGGTCTAGAGAAAATAAAAATGGTTTTTGATGGCTTAATTGGTCAATTTAAAATTACTGTTTTGCCAGATTTTTATTATTCAGAATTCAAATTTTTGAACTATTCAGCTATTGGTCTTTTTATCCTAATGATTTTTTTAATATTTTTGAAAAAGAAGAGGCAAGTTTTTAAAATGCCGGCTGAATATTTATTTTGGTTTGGTTTGTCCTTTTTACTTTTTGTACTTCTTCATTACAACGTTTGGTATTTGTTGGCTTTAGCTCCTTTAATGGCAATGATTACGGGAGATATTTTGCGAGCTAGCAATAAATATTTAAAATTTATTTTTATTTCATTATTAGTAATTTCTCTTTTTACAAAACTCTTTTATTTTGAACAAATTGATAAAGATAAGTTAAGTAAAGTCAGCAATTTCTTACCAGCCAAAATTGAAGCAATAGACATAATTCGTAAAGATAGTGCTGGTCGAGATTTCAATTCATATCAATATGCTCCAGATATTTATGATTTTTCCTATCAATACATTTATTTTTGGCAAGCCCTTCGTGGAGAAAAATTGCCAGCTGATTTTTCTTATCAGCCTAAAGAAATAATTTATATTGTCCAGAAAAATGAATTGTTAAACTATTTTAATCACTCAGGTGAACCTGCCCAGCTAAATTATTTTATTGTTGAACCAACAGCAATGCCAGATTATCAGCAGGCTTGGTGGGGAAAATTTAACTTAGATCAAGAAAAAGATTTATCTAAGCTAAAGAATAATTCACAACTAATAATTTATCGTCAAAATCCAAAGTAAATAAAAATGATGTCTAAAAAAAAGATCTTCGTTTCAGCAGTTTTAGTAATTATTGCTTTAGCAATTTATCTGCGTTTTTATCGTTTGTCTAATTTGACTAGTCTTTACTGGGAAGAAGCTGCTCTTGCTTATGATAGTTATTCTTTATTAAAGACGGGGCGTGATTTTCATGGCAATTTTTTACCAATTGCTGCAATGGAATCCTTTGGTGACTATAAAGCTAGTTTTTATTTTTATGTTTTAATTCCATTTATTAAAGTTTTTGGCTTAAATGCATTGTCAGTGCGTTTACCCAGTGCCTTAGCTGGTTTAGCGATTGTTTTTGGGACAGCTATTTTGGCTATTAATTTAATAAAAAAAGAGAAATCTTTTAAAGAAAAAAAGTTCTTATTTTTAATTACTTTGTTTTTGACGGCTATTTCACCATGGGCTATTAATTTTTCTCGCGCAGCTTGGGAGAGTAATTTGGCGACGGCTTTTTTAATTTGGGCAATCAACCTCTTCTTTTTTTGGCAAAAAAGTACTCGAAAGTTTTATTTTTTACCTTTGGCTGCTTTATTATTTATCTTATCTAGTTATACCTATCATGCAAATAAAATAATTGCACCTTTAGTTGCTGTTTCAATGTCTTCTTTTTACTTAATTAATCGATTTAAAAATAAAGAAAAGTTTAAAAGTTTTGAATTGAAAAATATTTTGGCAACTGTTTTTTTAGCTGCTTTGCTTTTCTTGCCACTCCTAATAAGTAGTCAAACTTCAACTGGTCAACAACGCTTCAAGGAAACTAGTATTTTTAGTGATATAAAGGTAATTGAATATAGTAATCAGAAAAGAGCGGAATATGAAAATGCTTGGTGGGCTAGAATCTACTATCATCGTTACCTCTTATTTACTAAGGAAATTATTTTAAATTTAGCTGATAATTTTAGTTTCAAATATTTGTTTTTAACGGGTGATGGAAACTTGAGACACAATAGCCAAGTCACTGGGCAACTTTATCGTTTAGATTTCATTTTTTTAATTTTGGCTATTATTTATCTAATTAAAAAAAGGAATCCTTATTTTAATTTTATTCTTCTTTACATTTTAATTGCATTACTTCCAAGTTCTCTTGCCACAGATACTCCTCACTCGCTTCGCACTTTGTCAGTAATGCCGATGTTTTTAATACTTGTGTCAGTCGGTGTTTGGCAGAGTATTATTTTTTTTAAAAAGTCAAGACAGCGAGAGATAATAGTTATTATTATTTTCGCTTCTTACTTAGCAGGATTATTAAATTTTTGGCAATATTATTTAACTATTTACCCTCAAAGGTCGGCCAATTCTTGGCAGGACGGCTATCAAGAACTAATGCTAACCTTGGCTAAGGAAGACGATACTAAAAAAACGATTTATGTTAGTCGTGAACAAGGTCGACCGTCTATTTATAGCTGGTTTTTTAATAGGACTAATCCTTCATTGGTGCAAGCCGCCAATACAACAGAGCTTAAAGATCAGGGTGAATTTTTAACTTATCACAATTGGGTTTTTATTGATAAGAATTCTGAAGTTCAAGGTGCTGGAATTGTAGCGGGCTCTCCAAAATGGATTGAAGGTTTAAATGGTCAAAAAACAATTATTAAAGAGATTAGCGATAAGTCTGGCCAAATAATTTGGCAGCTTGTTAATTACGAACAATAAAGTTTTGACAAAATTCTTGATTGTTGAGTTTATCCAGGTCAAAAAGGTCTTCTCTAATGCTCAAAAAACGGTTTAAACTAAAATCTCCACAGCTTCGGTCATTATAAATTCTATAAATTCCACCTCCATCGATCAGAGAAGGAATTTGAGTGTATCTGAGTGGAGAATCGGAGCCATCACATGGTCTAGAATTGCTATGACTAATGTAGATGGTGTTATCAGGAATTGTTTCTGGAACGCAGCGCTCCCCAAAAACTTCAAAATTGGCTAGTTTGTAATCTTCACTTTGGAAAGCTTGATTAATATTGCTAATATTTTCTTTATTAATTAAATTGTTGTAAATTAAAATTTCTTGAAAAACAAAGATTGGCTCTGGTGCAGAAACAAGGATTTTTTTATCAGGATTTCTTTTAATGTATTGAGCAACTAATCTTTCAGCAAAATATTGATCACGAGTGCCTGAAATTGGATAAATATAAAAATACTGATAAAAAAAACGTCCAATCAAAGCAAGATAGGCAAGCACAAGAAAAGCAAAAAAATATTTATTGGTTTTCTTCGATAAATGAGCTGCGGCAAACCCCATTAAAATTAAAAAAATTGGTACAAGAAAACTAGCTCTGAAAACAAGCCAGCTTCCGGTACTAACTACGGCTGATGGAAGTGGAGCAATTAACAAGAGCCCTAAAAGAAAAAACGCAACCGTTCTAAATTTATTTTTACTGAATATAACAATTAAACCTAAAATAATTAGTGGCAGGTCCAGCCAATAAAAAAGACCATGCTGATAAACAGCAAAAGGATTGCGTACTACTTCTAAATTAAAAAACCATTGTTTTAAATCTAAACTATTAAAGTATTGTTCAGCTAGTTTTTCAAAAATAACAGTAACTTTATTTGGGTAAATTTCATTTAAAGTTGAGTTAAAACCTTGTTGACGGCTAACAACAATGTTTTGTTCTAAGTATTCTTTGTCGCTCCATACTAGAAAATTTAAACGCTCGCCAGCGCTTTGAGAACGAACATTGAATAAATAGACGATAAATATTAAGCCTGCTAAAACCATAACAGTTAAAGTAGGAAGTTCTTTTTTCCAATTTTTCTTAAATTTGTTTAGAGAAAAATTTTCTCTAGATAAATTAAAAATACCAGTTAATAGAACTATCGGTAAAAAAACAATTTTTAAACCTTGGTATTGAAAAAACCCCATTAGAAAAAATGCTAAAGCTGTTAATTTTTTCCAAGATTTTGCTTTAAGAAAAATCAAAATTCCAGTCGAATAGAAGAATAAGCTAAACATAGAATCAAAACCCATCCTAGAGAACTGAAATAACCAAGGATTAAAACAAGCTAAAAAAGCAGTCAAAAATGCCACTCTATGACTTTTACTTAATTGATAAGCTAATGCAGCTAAGATAAAAATCAAGGCTGTACCAAGCAAAACATGAGTAATTCTGGTTGCCAAGATTGCTTGGTTAGGAAATAATTTAGCAGCAGGCATCATTACTAAGCCAGGAAATTCGGCGTAAAGTTCTGTTTCTGGGGTAAAGTCGAATGGTTGCCACTTTCCATTAACTCCATGACCGCTGACGGCCAGTGTTTTAGCTTGGGTGGGATAAAAAATTTCATCGTGACTAATTACTGAAGGAAGATGGTCGATTTTCCATAATCTTAAGCTAAGGGCAAGAATTCCCAATATAAAATAAGCTAGCCAAATTCTTCGTTTTTTTATCATTAAAATTATTATACTAGTTTATTTGAACTATTTCTTAGTTTATTATTAGCTTGTTCTTACATTATGTTAAATTTCTTTTTTCTTTTACTCATTTTATTTTTTGCCTATTTGAATTTTGGTTTATTTTTAGTTAGAAAGATCAAAATAAAATTAACATCTCTAGAAAGTATTTTAATAGCCAGTGTTTTAAGCATCTCTGCCTTAGTAAGTTTAATTGTTTTTCTTGGACATTTTTTAGCTGATAAAAGTTATTTGATTTTAATTTTAAGCGGCCTGATTGGTCTTTTAGCTTTTAAGAATAATTTGAAAATTTGGCAAGAACTTTTCAAAAGTGCCAAAAAAAGGTGGAAGATTACGCTTTCATTACTAGTTGGAATTTTGATATTAACCAGCGGGATGTTTTTTAGTGGCTATGTAAAAGATGGACAAATTTATCTACAAGATCTTTATGATACCAATTGGCACATTGCCCTTGAACAAGAAGTTTTAAAAAGCTTTCCACCTCACCATCCCTCTAGTTCTGATTTAGTCTTGAAGAATTATCATTATTTTTATGATGTTTTTATTGCCTCTTTGTATTTCTATAGTCACGTTTCTTTTGTTACTCTTAATTACAAGGTTTCTCAGCTAATAATTACAGGTTTATTAATCTTAAGTGCTTATGCTTTTGGCAAACGTCTTAAAAATAGAAATTTAGGTATTGTTCTAAGCACCTTAATTGTTTTTGCTGGTAATTTTGGCTATTTGATTCCTTTATTTTTAAAAGATCATCCTTGGACTGAATCAAGTTTTTGGGTAAGCCAAACTTTTTCAATGATGATTAATCCTCAGTTAATCTTTTCTTTTGTAACTTTATTTTTAGTTCTTTTATTAATGACTCCGGATTTTTTAAGCAAAAAATCCAGGCATTATTTATTAATTCCACTAATTGCTACTAGCATTGGTTTCAAAACTTATGGTTGGATGATTATGAGTCTTTTATATGCTTTTGATTTATTAACAGAACTTTTGTTTAGAAGAAAATTAATTAATATAGTATTTGGTTTAATTTATATTGTTTTAGTTCTGCCTTTTTTCTATTTGATCACCGGCTTAAAATCAGGAAGTTTTTTTTGGCAACCACTTTGGTATTTAGATAGCATGATTGAAGCTCAAGATCGAGTCAACAACATCCGCTGGAGTTTTTTACTTGATCATTACATCATGAAAAAGGATACACTGAGAATTATTTGGCTAAGAGCCAAAGAGTTATTTATTTTTTACTTTGGTAATTTAGGTACAAGAGCGATTTTTATTTTTTTACCACTCATTTCTTTAAAAGAATCTTATCTGAAACAGAGAAAGATTATCTGGCTCTGTTTACTAGGTTTTATTTTTAGTTCCGTTTTTCCTTTATTATTTTTACAAACTGGCACAGTTTGGAACTCGATTCAATTTTGGTATTACGCACTCATTTTTGCCAATATTTTGGCAGCCTTGGCAATTAATGGAATATTAAATCACTTGAAATTACCGCTAAAATATTTGTTTTTAGCTATTTTTATTTCACTAAGTATTCCAGCTTTTATGAAAACGATGTCTGGCAAATTAGATGGCTTTCATGCTTTTCCTTTAGTCCAAATTAATCTTTTAGCTAATTTTGATGCTAGCGACAAGATACTAATTTGTCCTGAAGAGAGCTTATTGTTTAAGAGTGCTTTTGTAAACGCTTACGCTGAGGCTAATATTTATCTTTCTGACGAAGGACAGATGAGTCTAGTAGAAGCCGATTTAGAACCAATTACTGAACTGAAAACAATCTTTTCTAAGAAACATTTGGCAGAATTAGAATCATTAATTAATCGAGAAAAAATTAACTATATTTTGTGTACAAATAAAGACATTGTTGAATTTATAGATAAGAAATACCTCAGTCAAAAAGAAGAAGTGCTTAATTGGTCGCTCTATTCTTTAAAGTAATTTGCCATAAAACAAAAATTGTTAAGGCGGTTAAGCTAACGTAATTGCTTAAAAGACGCAGTTTATTTTCTCTGAAGCTTAATTTGATTAAATGCTCTCCCTTTGGAACTAACAATTGAACATTCCCTAGCTCTGAATTCTCAAGAATTTCAATTTTTTGATTATCTAAGTAAGCTGTCCAACCAGTAAAGTTGGCAATTTTAAAATTAAGTAAATTTTCTTGACTAGAATTAATTTTCCAAGTTTGGCTTTGATTATTCGATTTTAGAAGTTGGTTTGTAAAAGTCTGGCCATCAGCCAAGTCATTATTCAACCAAACCGACGGTTCTGGATATTTTTTATTGTATTCTTTTAAAATTTCTTCATTAGCCATTTGCACTGGAATATAATCAGGTAAAGTTTCACTCATCTCTGACCTAATTAATTGAGGATCACTATAATAAAAGACGTTGCTATCGACAATGGTTTTTTCTGCTTTAAAAAAACCAGTGTTAAAGAAAAATATTATAAACAAGAATCCTAAAGTCAGTTTTCGCCACAAATTATTTTTTAATAGACCAGAGCCAATGGCCAAAAACATTGCTAAGAAAAAGCTAGCAGAGCCCAACCAGCGCCATGGAAATTGGATGAAGGCTAGAATTTCTAGGCTCTCCCATAATTGCAGGCTTTTGCCAATGGATAAAAATAAACAAAAAACAGTAATAGAACCGACCAAAATAAGTTTTTTATTTTTCTTTAAAAATTTATTTAAAGCTTTTCCGCGCCAAGCTTGTAAAAATTGAATAAAAAATAAAATAAGAAAAAAAAGTAAAGCAAATAGTTGTCCATAACCCAAAAAGAAAGAAATGTCATCATTAGCTCCCCAAGCAGAACCACCATAACCCCAATTATTTTGAAAAAATTGGCGAATGTATAAAAAATGAAGATGATAATCAAAATAGCCAGTTAGAATTGTATTTATCTTTGTCAAATCTTTTTCTAAAAAAGATGGCAGAGTATAAAAAACAGTGGTAAAAAAAGCTAAGGCGAATACTTTTATTATTGACCAAAGTTCCTTCTTCTTAAGAATAAATAAAGCCCATAAAGCAGCAAGGGGAATAAACATTAAGGCACTTAAGTTGTGAGATAGGATAATTGCCACTAAACTAATAAATAATAAAAGATAGTTCTTTTTATAAAGAGCTAAAATTACCCACGGGAAAAAGGCAATCGCAAAAACTTCACTCAGAGCTCCGCGAACAAAAATGTTTAAAGCACGATAAGGAGCTAAAGTAAGAGCAGCCGCTAAAATAATTCCCCCCCAATTTCCAGAAAGTTTTTTACCTAATTTGAAAGATCCTAATAAAGTGATGAAAGTAATTAATAAATAAAGCAATTTAATACTGCTCACCAAGCTGAATCCAAATAAATAGAAAATAGCTCCAATAAAATAAGGTAAAGGCGCATAGAAATTAAAAAGTGGCATGCCAAAGCCATAACCAAGATCAGCACTCCAACGAACTGGATAGTGCCAAGATTTCAAAGCAGAAGCCATCTCAACAACTTTTACACCAATTGTATAATCGTGAACTCGAAAAAAATCTCTTTGAAAAAAATAATAAGTGCTAGCTACAAAAATGGCAAATAAAAAGAAAACAGTGAAATAATTAACGAGGATTTTTTTGGCAAATCTAAACATCTTAATTTAAAGTAAATTTAATTTGTAAATAAGTACGCAAGGCTTCATAACAAGCTTTGATAATAACCTTCAGATTAGCTCCCGTAGCCTGCCCATAAATTCTAGGATAGTGATTAACAGCAATTTCTTTAAATTTGAGTTTCTTCTTCTTTAGACGATAAAGGATTTCAGCACTAGTAAAAGCACTCCCCGAAGTAAGTTTTAAATTTTTAAGTAGATCAGTCTGGATTAGTTTAAAAGCACAGTCAATATCTTTGACATGAATACGGAAAAGCAGATCTATATAAATGCCAAAAAGACTGGCGTTAAGGTGTCTTCTAAAACCCTCGGCTCGTTTTTTTCTATAACCGAGAATAACTTTGTTTTCATCAGTTTCTTTGACAAAATTAGCCAATTCAGACAAATCAAACTGCAGGTCGCTGTCAGTCCAGAAAATCCACTCATATTGACTGTTTTTAATGCCAGTTTTAAGGACTTCGCCATAACCTTTGTTGGTTTCATGAGATAAAACTTTTACTTGTTCATGTTTGTTTGCTAATTTATTAGCAATTTTGAGACTGTCGTCAGTGCTACCATCATTAATAATTAGCAATTCATATCTGCTAGCTAGAGAAGGAATGATTCTGAGAGCTTGTTCGATTAAAATTTCTAGATTAGATTCTTCGTTATAAACTGGAAAAAAAACAGATAGAGACTTAAGTTTTTTCATGACAACTGCTATCATACTATTATTATGTCCATTTCAGTAGTCGTTATTGCTAAAAATGCCGAGAATATTATCACTAGAAGTTTGAAATCTGTGCAATTTGCCGATGAAGTAATTTTGGTTGATATAAAAAGTACAGATGAGACCAGGCAAATAGCAGAAAAATATTGCACCAAGATCTATGACTATAAAGAAGATTCAAGGTTTGTAGAGCCAGTGCGCAATTTTGCTTTTTCCAAGGCAACAAAAGATTGGATCTTGGTTTTAGATGCCGATGAAGAAATCAAAGAAGCCTTGGCTTTAAAACTTCAAGAAATCGATCAAAAAGATTTGGGAGATGTCTATCATTTGTCTCGTAAAAACATCGTGAGCAATTATTGGATGCAAAATACTGGTTGGTGGCCGGACTATCAATTGCGATTTTTCAAAAATGGTTTGGTTTCTTGGGGAACTAAAATTCATGCTAAACCAGAAATTAAAGCTGGTTCTAGAGTTGTTATTCTGGAAGCCAAAGAAGATTTAGCAATCTTACACCACAATTATAAAGATACTAAAGATTATTTAGCTCGTTTTGATCGCTATACCGATATTGAAGCAGAACAAAAAGCAGAAGAACTCAAAGACAATTTTTCTATTTCACAATCAGGCATGTTGAAAGCTTTCAGTGATGATTGGTTTAGAAGATTCTTTGATAAACAGGGTTACAAAGATGGAGTTCGTGGCTTTTATTTAAGTTTAATGCAGGCTGCATACCAGATGACCACTCAAATGAAAACTTTCGATCTGCTTGGCAATAAAAATAGTTTAGAAAAAGATAGTCGCCAACTTTTAATCAAAGATTTGCGCCATTTTCAAAAAGAGTTAAACTATTGGATAAATGATATGGAAATTAAAGAGAAAAATGGTTTGACTAAACTAGTCATTGTGCTAAAAAGAAAGCTCGGTCTATGAAAAATCACGTTTCAATTATTACTGTTAATTATAACACTCCTGAGGACACCAAGGCCACTATTCAGTCTTTAGCTGACATTGCTCACAATGGGTTTGATTATCGCGTGATCGTTGTTGATAATGGTTCTAAAGAGCCCTTGAGTTTTAATAAGGTCTTCCTTAAGAACAACCCTAAAGTTGATTTATTACGTAGCGAGAGCAACCTTGGTTTTTCAGGTGGCAATAACCTGGGTATTCAACATGCCATTGATCATTATGATAGTGATTATTATTTATTGCTTAATTCAGACACGATTGTTACGAAAGATTTTTTGCAAGAGCTCGTCAAAATGATGAAGTCTGATCCTAGAATTGGATTGGCTGCTTCTAAAGTCTATTTTCATAGGGGTTATGAATATTTTGAAAATTCTTACACTGAAGCAGAAAAGCATCATGTTCTCTGGTATGTGGGTGGCAGAATTGATTGGACAAATTTATTGTCTTATCACATTGGTATTGACGAAGTTGATCGTGGACATTTTAACAACGAGACTGAAACCGATTATGCCACTGGTTGTGTAATGATGATCAGTAGAGAAGTAATTGAAAGAGTTGGTCGCTTAGATGATCGTTTTTTCCTTTATAGCGAAGATGTTGATTTTAGTCTGCGCGTTCGTGAGGCTGGTCTCAAAGTGATGTATTGCCCAAGTTCAGTCATTTATCATAAAATCGGTCGTTCTACTGGAGGGGCTGGTTCTCCATTGCAGCAATATTACCAGACCAGAAATCGTTTATTTCTTACATTTAGACACGCTCCAATGCGTAGCAAGTTGACGGCTTTACATTTGATTTTTGACATTTTACGCAGAGGAAATAAGAGTGAACGTAAAGCTATCCTTGATTTAGTTCTTGGTCGCATGGGTAAACAGGCTTTTATTTAAAAATATGAAATTCCATGATGACCGTATTTGGGAGTGTGCTTGTGGTGATGGTGTTATGGCAGAAATAATACAAAAATATAATAAATATGTTATATGTACGGATTTGTATGATTATGGATATGGAGAATTTGGAATTGATTTTTTGAAAACCGAGAAACGATTAGCAAATACAATTATAACAAATCCACCATTCAAACTAGCAGAACAATTTATTATTCACGCGTACGAAATCGGAATAAATACAATGGCGTTATTGTTAAAATTATCGTTTTTGGAAGGTCAAAAAAGGAAAAAGTTATTTTCTGTATTGCCACCAAAAGAAATACTTGTATTTTCAAAACGTCTAACAATGACGCGAAACGGTGAACCAAGTCGTAACGGTGGAATGATAGCGTTTGCTTGGTATATTTGGGAATTTGGATATAAAGGTCGACCACAGATAGGATGGATATGATGATACGCTATAACGACAAATACAATGCAGACTACAAATTCAAGCGCGAGATGTACCGCGACAAAACAACGCTAGTCGGCGAAATGGCAGGCTACAACGAGCAGGACATGAACGAGGCGATTGAGGCAACCTATCAGAAACTTGAGCCACATGACAGGGTAATAATCGACGGAATGTTGAACATGTTGCAGAACTACGCGGATGAACGAGGACGGCGCGGCTTCGGCGATATGTCGCGCAAGGAACTATTGGTCAAGTTGGGCTTGTGGCTGGCAGAACATAAAAAGGCGGTGAAGAAATGAAACAGCAACAATCACCCGTTAATGTTGTGTTCGTGATGGATGGAAAATCCGAGCGTCCCAGAATACGCGTCGAAATCGGCACCTGGTTTGACTGCGAAATAATGCCGCCTGAGATATTCTTCAAGCTGTGTAGCGAGTGGTGGAGCAATCGCGAAATTGCATCTTGAAATTGTGCCGGGAAAGTTGTATTATGATTACAAGAGGTAATGAGATGAATGATACTTGTTATTTAGATGTCGACAAAAAATGGAATCAATGCTGTTGTAAATGTGTACATCACTTGCCAACACATCTTAGCTGTGGAAATGTTGTGTCGCAAGGTGACCACAAGTGTGTTTGCGATATACAAATTGGTTGGGCGTGTACCATCGAAATGGTGATGGTAGAAAAAGGTGAGATACCAAGAATACAAATAAACTGGCCTGAGCATAGTTGCGGTTGTGAGATGTATGAGAAACGGAGCGACACATGAAAACAGCAGAACAAATGATGTGCGAGTGGATGCAATCGCAGCTTATGGATAATCAGACGTTCACCATCAACAGCGAGCAATACCTGGAGATATATAACTGGTATCAGGAAGTCGAACTGGCAGAACGCAAACGTAACAGAATTGATATGCCTGATTTGTACAATGACGGACGCTGTCAACCGTTATCGTTAGGAATGGATGGTATAGAATTGCCTTTTGCAAAATGGACTGGAAACGAGGAAACAATGCGATACGCAAAACGTGTGGACGGCAATCACCACGAGATAATTCAAGGATTGCGCGATTGTGGCTACAAAGTCAAAGATACGTCAAAATATGGCGACGGGTTCCCTGATTGCATCGTAGCAGGCGGCGGACGTGTTGTCATGCTGGAAATCAAGCAGGGCAGCGCAAAATTGACGGACGCGGAGAAGGAATTCCACGAGGCGTTTTACGGGCTAGGGCTTCACGTTGTCAGGACACTTGAGCAAGCGTTAGATGTGATGCGAAAAGAGACAATATGAAAATCTACAAAGTGCTAGTTGATGAATTACCAGAAAAGTGTGGCGGGTGTCTGTTGTTTGACACAGAATATTATATGTGTTGGGGTACGGGAACATGGGATAAAATACAGGATGATGATACACGTCCCTCATGGTGTCCGATTGAAGTGGAGGAGTGATGAGTGAAAAAGTTAGTTTATTTCAAAAAATAAAAAATATTATAGGAAGTCTTGCGTTTGATGTTTTTCTTTGGTCTTTGGGAATGACAAATAGCGAATATCTAGATGCAATTTGTGGATTACAAGAGGATGACGATGACAAAGCGTAAACCAGACGAAGCCCCTGCCACAATTTTAATAATTACGATTATTATCACCTGGCTAACCTTCCTTTGGGCGATGTGGTACCGGTTGCGCGTGATTGAATTAGTTTGCAGGAGAGGT